>ERZ1027266.1416-NODE-1416-length-12245-cov-6.688433_pt1 | contig 12245 bp, 8 predicted proteins | sample MGYA00519257_ERZ1027266 | MGnify/ENA primary metagenome ERZ1027266 (study PRJEB26926, sample SAMN06164683) | human gut metagenome | biome: ENVO:00009003; feature: ENVO:2100002; material: ENVO:00002003 | host: Homo sapiens | place: USA | collected 2012 ... | reverse complement strand
ACGAGATTCATGAGCGTCTCGTGGGCTCGGAGATGTGTATAAGAGACAGCTCCGCCCCGTGCCGCTGAGCTGGAAAACCCCTATGGGAGATACTATGGAACGGCGCGGAGCCGGGAAGATCTGAAACGCTGAAGAGGTGCTGCCACGGGCGGCACCTCTTCAATTCTATTCGCTTCTTGCAGGTGCTAGTTGAAAAGTTGTCCACCCTGAAACCGCGCGCCCTTTGTTGTTTCCGTGTCCGAGTTATGGTATACTAATCCAGTATCACGAAATGCAAAGGATGTGGAATGATGGACGCACTGGAACAGGCCCGCCGGGAGATCGACACGGTGGATGCCCAGCTGGCTGCCCTGTTTGAGCGGCGGATGAAGGCGGTGCTCAGCGTGGCGGAATACAAAAAGGCCCACGGCCTGCCCATCTTTGATGCCGCCCGCGAAAAGGTGGTGCTGGACAAAGCCGAAGCGCGGATCGGGGACCCGGCCCTGCGCCCCTATTACCGGGATCATGTGCAGAACATGATGGACGTGGCCAAGCAGTACGAGGCCGAGGTACTGGGGCGCAGCCGCGCCGCCTATCAGGGCGTGGAGGGTGCCTTTGCCCACATCGCGCTCCGGGCGCTCTTTCCCCATGCCGAGGCTGTGAGCTGCCCCACCTGGGATGAGGTGTTCGATGCCGTGGAAAAGGGCGATGCCGCCCATGGCGTGGTGCCCTTTGAAAACAGCCACGCGGGGGATGTGTCGGCGGTGCTGGACCTGTGCTACAACCACCCCGGGCTGTGGGTGGTGGATGTCTACGACCTGCCCATCTCCCAGAACCTGCTGGTGCTGCCCGGCACCCAGCTTTCCGACCTGACCCGTGTGTACAGCCACCAGCAGGCCATTGCCCAGAGCGAGACCTTCCTGAAGCAGTTCGGCCTGCCTGCCACGGCCATGCCCAACACGGCCATGGCGGCAAAGTATGTGGCGGAGAGCGGCGACCGGACCAAGGCGGCCATTGCCAGCGTGGAAACGGCCGCCCTGTATGGGCTGGAGGTGCTGGTGCCCAGCATCAACACCGACGGCGACAACACCACCCGCTTCATCGTCCTCAGCCGTGAAAAGCCCACGGCGGGCAACCGGTTCTCCCTGCTGTTCACGCTGGACAACAAGCCAGGCAAGCTGGCCGAAGTCATTCAGGTCATCGGTGCCAGCGGCTACGATATGGAGTCCATCAAGAGCCGCCCACTGCCCCACGTCCCCTTTGATTATTATTTTTATGTCGAGCTGGTGGGAGACCCCGCCGCCGAAAAGACCGCCGCGCTGCTGCGCGAGCTGAATCATGTCTGCCGCACGGTACGGCTGTTAGGAGTGTATACGAAATGAGCGATTTCATCGGGACAAAGCTCACCATGAATCTGGGCGAGCGCAGTTATGATATCATCCTGAAAAACGGTGCACTGGAAAACCTGTACCAGTTTGCCCGGCTGGACCGCAAGGTGGCCGTTGTCACCGACAGCGGTGTGCCTGCCGAATATGCCCAGCGCGTGGCCGACCAGTGCCGGGAATCCACCATCATCACGGTGCCGCAGGGCGAGGCCAGCAAGAGCTTCAAGATCCTGGAAACGGTGCTCCGGCAGATGCTGGAGTTCAACATGGGCCGCGGCGACCTGGTGGTGGCCGTGGGCGGCGGCGTGGTCGGTGATCTGGCCGGATTTGCCGCTGCCATCTACATGCGGGGCATTGATTTCATCAACTGCCCTACCACCACCCTTTCCATGATCGATTCCTCCATCGGCGGCAAGACCGCTGTGGATCTGGGCGATACCAAAAACATCGTGGGCGCGTTCTGGCAGCCCAAGCTGGTCATCGTGGACCCGGCCACCCTTTCCACCCTGCCCCGCCGCCACTACATCAACGGTCTGGCGGAGGCGGTCAAGGCGGGCCTGCTGGCGGACCCCGAGCTGTTCGCCATCTTTGAAAAGGGCGATATCGACACCCAGATCAACGAGATCATCTACCGCAGCCTGCGGTTCAAGAAGAACGTTGTGGAGCAGGATGAGACCGAGCGCGGGATGCGCAAGGCCCTGAACTTCGGCCACACCATCGGTCACGGCATCGAGGCTGTCAAGGGCATCAAGGGCCGCCGCACCGTGGGCCTGTTCCACGGCGAGTGCGTGGCGCTGGGGATGCTGCCCATGATCGAATCCAAGGCGCTGCAGAAGCGGGTGCGGGCGGTCTACCGCCGCATTGGCCTGCCCACCCGCACCACCTATAACAAGGAAAAGGTGCTGGCCGAGATGCTGCACGATAAAAAGGCCCAGGGCGGCCAGATCACGGTGATCAAGGTGCCGGGTCTGGGCTGCTGGCGGGCCGAGACCATCCCCGTGGAGGGCCTGCGCCCCCTGCTGGGTGTGGAGGAGTAAGCCATGAAAAACACCTTTGGCAGCGACCTTTCGCTGACCATTTTTGGCGAGAGCCACGGCAGGGCTGTCGGTGCGGTGCTGGACGGCATGGCGGCGGGCGTGCCTGTGGACGAAGCCTTTCTTGCTGCCTGCATGGACAAGCGCCGTGCCCGGGGCGACGGCCTTTCCACCCCCCGTGTGGAGGGGGATGCGGTGCAGTTTTTATCCGGCGTGGTCAACGGCCGCACCACCGGCACCGCCATTGCTTTGATGATCGAAAACCAGAACACCCGCAGCGGCGACTATGCCAAAACGGCTGACCTGCTGCGGCCCGGCCACGCGGATTACACTGCCTACGCCAAGTACCACGGCTATCAGGATGCCCGGGGCGGCGGTCACTTTTCGGGCCGCGTCACCGCCGCGCTGGTGGCGGGCGGCGCTCTGGTGCTGGGAGCCCTGAACCGGGCCGGGATCGAGATCGTGACTCATATCGGGCGGTGTGCCGGGATCGGCGATGCCCCCTTTGCGCTGGACGATCCCGCCGCGCTGGCGGCGCAGGCCGAGGCACTGCTGAACAAGTCCGAGGGCTTTGCCCTGCTGGACGGCAGTGTGGAGGAACCCATGAAAGCTGCCATCCGTGCCGCCGGTGCCGAGGGCGACAGTGTGGGCGGCGTGCTGGAGACCGCCATTCTGGGCCTGCCCGCAGGCGTGGGTGAACCCTATTTCGACAGCGTGGAGAGCAAGCTCGCTCACCTGGCCTTCTCCATCCCGGCGGTCAAGGGCATCGAGTTCGGTTCCGGCTTCGGCTTTGCGGACCAGAAGGGCTCGGAGGCCAACGATGCCTTCCGGATGCAGGGGGAGCGCATCGTCACCGCCACCAACCACAATGCGGGCCTGAACGGCGGCATCTCCAACGGGATGCCCGTGGTGTTCCGCACGGCGGTCAAGCCTACCCCCAGCATCTACAAAACGCAGGACACGGTGGATTATATCGCAAAGAAGGACGCGGAGCTGTCCATTCAGGGCCGCCACGACCCCTGCATCGTGCCCCGGGCCGCCATTGTGCAGACCTGCGCCGCCGCGCTGGCCGTGGGCGACCTGCTCACCGCAAAATACGGCATGGCCTGGATGGAGAACCCCACCGGCTACCGCAAGGAGGTGCTGTAAATGGAATACGGACTCATCGGCGGGCGGCTGGGCCACTCCTACTCCAAGGTCATCCACGAGATGCTCTGCGGTTACCGGTACGACCTGTGCCCCCTGCCCACGGAAGAGGAAGTCCGGGCCTTTATGACCCGGCGGCAGTTCAGGGCCATCAATGTCACCATCCCCTATAAGCTGGTGGTCATGGAGTACTGCTCCTACATCGACCCCCACGCCAAGGCCATCAACGCCGTGAACACCATCGTCAACAGGAACGGGCTGCTCTACGGCTACAACACCGATTACCCCGGCTTCTCCTACCTGTGCGATGCACATGGGGTGGAGTTCAAGGACAGGACTGTGCTCATTCTGGGCACCGGCGGCACCCACAACACCACCTGGGCCGTGGCCCATGACCGGGGCGCGAAACAGATCTATACCGTCAGCCGCCATCCCGACCCCGAAAAGGGAGAGCTGACTTATGCTCAGGCCCTGACCACCGGGGCGCAGATCATCATCAACACCACGCCGGTGGGCATGTACCCCAATGTGGGCGTGAGCGCCCTGGATATTACCTCCATGCCCGGGCTGGAAGCCGTGATCGATGTCATCTATAATCCCGATAAGACCGAGCTCATCCTCCGGGCCGAGGAGCTGGGGGTGCCCGTTGCCGTCGGCGGCCTGGAAATGCTGGTGGCGCAGGCAGTGTACGCGGCAGAATTTTTCCTCGACCGCAAGTTTGAGGATGCCGGTGCCGAGATCGCCCGTGTGACCAGCGAACTGCGGCGGGAACAGCTGAACATTGCCCTCATCGGGATGCCCTCCTCGGGCAAATCCACCCTGGGCCGCGCTCTGGCGGAACGGCTGGGCAAGCGGTTCGTGGATCTGGACGAGGAGATCGTCAAGGCCGACGGCCGGAGCATCCCGGACATCTTTGCCGCTGAGGGGGAGGCAGGCTTCCGGAAGCTGGAGGCCGCGCAGACCGCCCGCTTTGCCAGGGAGAACCGGCAGGTCATCTCCTGCGGCGGCGGCGTGGTCAAAGACCCGGCAAACCTCCGGGCGCTCCACGCCAACGGCATTGTGCTCTTTATCGACCGGCCGCTGGAAGATCTGCTGGTGGGCGGCGGAAGGCCCCTTTCCACCAGCCCCGAGGCCCTGAAAACCATGGAAGCCCAGCGCCGCCCGCTCTATCTGGCGGCAGCGGATGCTGTGATCCCCAACAGGACCACCCCTGCGGATGCCGTGACGGCGGCAATGGAGGCGCTGGATGAAATTTTTAGTCATTAACGGTCCCAACCTCAACCTGACCCAGTTCACAGAGCCGGGCATGGAGGGGCAGATCGATTTCAATACACTGCTGGATTATATCGAGGCGGGCTGTGCCCAGATGGATGTTCAGGTGGATTTTTTTCAGTCCAACCACGAGGGTGACCTCATCGATGAGATCCAGTCGGCGGCAGGCCGGGCCGATGGCATCATCCTCAACCCGGGCGGCTACGCCTATTACAGCGTGGCCATTCTGGAAGCGCTGCAGGTGTGCGGCGTGCCCGCCGTGGAAGTGATGCTGGCCGACCCCAGCGGCAAGGAGCCCTTCCGCAGCGTGGATGTGGTCTCCTTTGGCTGTCAGGGCCGCTTTGCAGGCGAGGGGGTCAGCGGATATCTCCATGCCTGCGCCTACCTTGTGCAGCTGCTCCGGCTGGATGGCGGCGCGCAGACGCACCTGGTGCAGTAACAACCCTCTCAGTCTCGCATTCGCTCGCCAGCTCCCCCGAAGGGGGAGCCCTTGGCAAGTAGGGCAGGCTGTGCAGCAAAACGGAAAGCATAGAGACAAAACAGAAGGGAAAAGAAACAAGATGATCATTTCGACCAAAAAAGGCACCCCCAAGGAAGAGCTGGAAAAGATCGTAGACAAATTCGAGAAGCAGGGCCTGGATGTGACCCTGATCACCGGCAAGGATTACAATGTGTTCGGTCTGGTGGGCGATACCACCAAGATCGATGAGCGCGACGTGCTGGCCAACCCCTGGATCGACAACGTCACCCGCGTGTCCGCTCCCTATAAGCGGGCCAACCGCCTGTTCCACCCCGCCGATTCCATCATCGACTGCGGCGGCGTGAAGATCGGCAGGGGCGAGAAGATCGCCGTGATGGCAGGCCCCTGCAGCATCGAGGGCGAGGAGCAGGCACTGCGCATTGCCAACGGCGTAAAGGCGGGCGGTGCAAGCCTGTTCCGCGGCGGCGCTTATAAGCCCCGCACCTCTCCCTACTCCTTCCAGGGTCTGGAGACCGAGGGCATCCTCGATATGGTCAAGGCCCGGGAGGCCACCGGAATGCCCATCGTGTCCGAGCTGATGAGCGAGGACCGGATCCCGGAGTTTGAGGAATATGTGGACGTGGTACAGATCGGTGCCCGCAACATGCAGAATTTCCAGCTGCTCAAGGCCGTGGGTAAGATGCACAAGCCTGTTCTGCTCAAGCGCGGCCTGTGCAACACCATCGAGGAGTGGATCATGTCCGCAGAGTATATCATGGCCGGCGGCAACGAGCAGGTCATTCTCTGCGAGCGGGGCATCCGCACCTTTGAAAAGTACACCCGCAACACCCTCGACCTCTCCGCTGTGCCTATCATCCACGAAAAGACCCATCTGCCCATCATCGTGGACCCCAGCCACGCCACCGGCAAGGCCAATCTGGTGGAGCCGATGATGATCGCCGCTGTGGCCGCCGGTGCCGACGGTCTGGAGGTGGAAGTCCACTATGATCCCCGCCACGCATGGAGCGATGGTGCACAGTGCCTGACCCCGGATGCCTTTGCACAGGCTATGGCAAAGTGCCGTCAGGTCGCATGGGCCATTGGCCGGGATATGTAAGATGGATGTGGTGGTAAAACGCGCCCGCGCAGTGGCGGGCAGGATCGCCGCGCCGCCCAGCAAAAGCATGGCTCACCGGGCGGTGCTCTGCGCGGCGCTGGCAAAGGGAACCTCCCATCTCCATCATCTTGCTTTCAGCAAGGATATCTCCGCCACGCTGGGCGCGGCGGGCCGACTGTGCGCCCGTGTCACCACCGGTGAAAACGATGCGGTGGTGGAGGGGCTGGGCCGCTTTCTGCCGGTTGATGCCCCCGTGGACTGCTGTGAGAGCGGCAGTACCCTGCGCTTCCTCATCCCACTGGCCAGCCTGACCGGGCAGGAAGTGACTTTTACGGGCCGTGGACGGCTGATGGAGCGGCCCCAGTCGGTCTACAAAACGCTGTATCAGCAGCAGGGCCTGCGTTTTGAGCAGGGCGCGGACCGCCTGACTGTGGAAGGTGCCCTGACCCCGGGCGAGTACGAGCTGGCGGGCAACGTGTCCAGCCAGTTCATCAGCGGGCTGCTGTTTGCCCTGCCCCTGCTGGGCGGCACCAGCACCCTGCACCTCATCCCGCCAGTGGAGAGCCGGAGCTACATCGATATGACCCGCGCGGTGCAGCACGCCTTTGGCGTGGAGAGCCGCTGGCTGGATGAGAACACGCTGGAAATTCCCGGCGGGCAGCACTATCTTCCCGGTGATTACACCGTGGAGGGCGATTACAGTCAGGCGGCTTTTCCCGCCGTGCTGGGCGCTGTGACCGGCGGGGTGGCCATCACCGGCCTGTCTGAGGAGACCTTGCAGGGCGATGCCGCCATTCTGGAGATCCTCCGGCGGTGCGGTGCAAGATTCACCCGCACCGGGCAGGGCGTGGTGTTTGAAAAGGCCCCGCTCCACGGAACGGACATCGACCTTGCCGACTGCCCCGACCTGGGCCCTGTGCTGATGGTGCTGGGCCTGCTGTGTGAGGGCACCACGGTCATCCGCAACGCCGAGCGTCTCCGCATCAAGGAGAGTGACCGCATCGAGGCTATGGAGACCGAGCTGCGGGCCTGCGGCGGGCAGCTGGAGAGCGAGGGCGGCACCATTACCATCCATGGCTGTGCCGACGCGCTCCATGCCCCGGAGCAGCCGCTTTCCGGCCACAACGACCACCGCGTGGTGATGAGCCTTGCGGTGCTGGCGCTGGCCGCCGGGCTGACCCTGCCCATCAGCGGGGCCGAGGCCGTTGCCAAGAGCTGGCCGGATTTTCTGGAAGCCATCAAGCCTTTGGGCGCGGAGGTGGAACATGTTGGATAAATCAAAGCGTTATCTCATTGTGGGTCTGGGCCTGCTGGGCGGCAAGTACGCCTTGGAGCTGAGCAGGGCCGGGTTCCATGTGGACGGCATTAACCGCAGCGAGGGCCATCTGCAGTATGCCCTCGACCACGGCTATATCGCCAGCGGCAAGACCCACGATTTTGAAGATCTGGTGCGTCAGGCCGATCATATCATCTTCGGTTTGTACCCCACGGCTCTGATCGAGTGGTTCCGGACCTACGGCCACCTGCTGAAGGAGGGCTGCATCTTTACCGATGTGTCGGGCGTAAAGACCGGTCTGGTGGAGCCCATTCAGGCCATGTGCAGGCCGGGCGTGGAGTTCATTGCCAGCCACCCCATGGCGGGCCGTGAGACCTCCAGCGTGGAGCACGCCGCCGAGGTGAATTTTGCCCCGGCCAACTTCATTGTGACCCCCACGGAAAAGAACACCCCGGAGGCCGTTCAGTGGGCCAAGGAGCTGGCCGAGGTGCTGGGCTTCAAGCATATCTGCACCCTGACCGTGCAGGAGCATGACAGGATGATCGGCTATGTCAGCCAGCTCTGCCATGCCATCGCCGTCAGCCTGATGTGCGCCAACGACAATACCTCGCTGTGCGAGTACACCGGAGATTCTTTCCGGGACCTGACCCGCATTGCACGCATCAACGATAAGATGTGGGCGGAGCTGTTCCTCTGGAACAAGGAAAACCTCATCTCCGAGATCGACCAGTTCAGCGGGGCGCTGAACGAGATGCGCAACGCCCTTGTGGCCGATGACCGGGAAAAGCTGGAGGAGATGTTCCGCCTGTCCACCCAGCGCCGCGCGGCGTTTGATAAGAAAGCGCCGTAACCTTTTCAGCACACAGCACTGCTGTTTTTTTTTTCAGCTCCCCTGCTGGGGAGCTGGAAGCGAGACTGAGAGGTTTGGCACAACACGAAAAAATGAGGTGTACCGAATGCCCAAACAGGAAGGCCAGAAATCCAAGCTGCTGGCGCTATTGCGCATTTTTGAGCAGCAGACCGATGAAAACCACCTGCTGAACGTGCCGCAGCTGGTGGAGCTGCTGGAGGCGCAGGGCATCCGCTGCGAGCGCAAGAGCGTGTACAGCGATATTGAGGCACTGGGTGCGCTGGGCTATGATATCAAGCTGCGCCGGGGCCGGGGCGGCGGGTATTTCCTTGCCAGCCGCACCTTTGATCTGGCGGAGCTCAAGCTGCTGGTGGATGCCGTGCAGGCAAGCCGGGTGGTATCCGGCACCACGAGCAGGCGGCTGATCCACAAGCTGGAAAAGCTCTGCTCCAACTACGAGGGCAGCCAGCTGCAGCGTCAGGTCTATGTGGAGGGCCGCCCCAAGACCGACAGCAAGAGCCTGCTGTACAGCATCGATGCCCTGCACGAGGCCATCAACAACGGTAAAATGGTGGAGTTCCTCTACAGAAAAGCCGACAGCCGCGAGAAAGAGAAAAGGACCGTCAGCCCGTGGCAGCTGGCCTGGGAGAACGGGTGCTACTACCTCATTGCCTTTGCCGACGAAAAGGGCATCCGCCATTACCGGGTGGACAAGATGAGCGGGGTCCGGGTGCTGGATGCGCCCCGGCGGGGTCAGGAGCAGTTTGCGGATCTTGACCTGCCTGCCTATCTGCGCAAGCACTTTGGAATGTACGGCGGGCCGGAGCATCGCGTTACCCTGCGGTGCACCGCTGATCTGGAAGGTGCCATGCGGGAGCGCTTTGGCGCAACGCCCATGTTCCTGCCCGAGGAGAATGGCTGCTTCCATTTTGATGTCCCCATCTGCGTCAGTGACCAGTTCTATGGCTGGGTCTGCGGCTTTGGCGGCAAGATAGAAGTGGTCGCCCCGCCCGAAGTGCGGCAGGGAATGCGGGAGATGACCGCCCGGCTGGCAGAACAGCATCAATAACAAAAAAGGACTGCGAAAGCAGTCCTTTTTGCGTGTTTACGGCTCCTTCAATTCCAGATCACTGGGCAGGATCAGATCCAGCGCGGCGGCGGGCTCGGCGACAAGGCGGCGGCTCTGGTGGAAGATGGCCTTTTCCAGTGTGTTGCGGGCAAGGCGGCCATTGCCGGCGGTGCGGGCATCGGCTGCCTGCCAGCGGGCATAATAGCCCAGCAGGGGTTCGGTGCAGGCTTCGGCTAGGGTGTAGCCCTTGTTTTTGGCAAGGACCTGGGTGATCTGCAGCAGCTCCACGGCGGTGTAGTCCGGGAACTCGATCCGGTTGGGAAAACGGCTGGCAAGGCCGCTGTTGGCGGTGAGGAAAGTCTCCATCTCCCTGGTGTAACCTGCCAGAATGACCACCAGCTCATCCCGGTGATCTTCCATTCCCTTCACCAGCGTGTCGATGGCTTCCAGCCCGAAGCTGTCCTGCTCGCCGCGGTAGAGGCTGTATGCCTCGTCAATGAAGAGCACACCACCCAGCGCGCTCTCGATGACGCTGTTGGTCAGGGGGGCGGTGTGGCCGGTGTAGCGGCCCACCAGATCGGCACGGGTCACCTCCACCAACTGGCCGCCCTTGAGGGCACCGATGGCTTTCAGATACCGTGCCACCAGCCGGGCAATGGTGGTCTTGCCGGTGCCGGGGTTGCCCGTGAAGATCATGTGCATCGAAAGGCTGGCAGTCTTGAGCCCGGCGGCGGCGCGGCGCTGCTGCACCTGCAGGTTGTCGGCCAGACCGAACACATATTCCTTGACCGGGGCAAGGCCCACCAGCTCGTTGATCTCGGCGCGGATGGCATCCAGCGCGCCGGTGTAGGCGGCAGGCAGCAGGTCGAACAGGGGCTGGTCTGCGCCGTCGTTCAGGCGGAACAGCACCCCTTCCGGCCCGGCGGTCAGGGTCACGGTGCCGGTAAGGGTTTCATCGGTTCGCAGGCAGTATTCGCTCAGGGCGCGGAAGATGCGGTCAGTGCACGCGGAAAGGCCTGCCGCACCCTTCTGTGCGGTGCACTGAGCTGCGACATAGTCTCGCACGTCGGCCCCGGCGGAAAGGGTCAGCCCCAGCCGGGTGCGGATCTTCTGGGCCAGCGCGTTGAGCTGCTGTGCGGCAAGGGCGGCCAGGTCCTCCCGGGTGTAGGAGGCCGTCTCGCAGACATCCCCCAGTGCCGACACCAGCGCCGCACCGAATTTGTCAGCCAGTGCCTCCCGGCCCTTGTGGGAGTAGAAGATGAGGTATTTGCCGCAGGGGTCGATGCGGCTGACGGCTCCCGGGGCCAGCGCCGTGCCTGCATCCACAAGGATGCCCTCCTTGTTCACGAGATACCGGCTGGACAGGGGGGCGCTGCCCTTGACGGCCAGATCAGACAGGGTCTTCAGAAAGCCGGGATAACAGCTCTCATAGTGCTCAAAGGCAAGGATCTCCCCGGGCGCGTGCAGGGCGGCGTAGAGGTCCTGCAGGAAGAGCTTCTCGGCTCCGGAATTGGGGTAAAGGGCCAGATCCAGCGTGGCGATCCTGTCGCTCTGCAAAAGGCCCCGGGCCGCCATGCAGCGGGCAGTTTCTTCCAGTGCAAAATGCCTGCCTGTGCCTGCCCCGCCTGTGAGCAGGATGACGTTGCGGGCGGCGGGGGCTTCGGTGCCCAGCACAAAGGGGCGGCGCATGGCCCGCACCACGCTGTCCACAAAAGCATCCTGCCCCAGCACCGTCTGCTTGACCTCGGCGGCAAGGCCTTCAAAGCTGCCCAGGTGCTCCGGCTTCACGTCGGTGGTGCCCCTGGCCAGCAGGCCTTCGTCCTCCATGTCCCGCAGCATCTGGCGGCTGCTTTCCAGCGCGGCGGCGGTGGCATCGCTCTGGGTTTTGAGCTGGGCGTTCTGCTGCTTCAACAGCTCGTCCAGCTGTTTCTGCTGTTCCAGAAGCGCCGCATTCAGGTCAGGCAGGGCGGCGCTGCCGCCTGTTTTGGGTGCAGAAGTGCCGGGGGCGGTCTTGAATCTGCCCCCCGGGCCGAACACGCCGTTCATCAGACTTTCCCAATCATCGGTGTATGCCATAAAACTTCCCTCCGTGCAGTGTTTTTTCTTTCAGTATAGTGGAGTCTGGTACGTTTTGCAAGGAAAGGGTTGAAATAAAGGACAAAGTTCGTTACACTATTGTCAAACGAAAGGATGAATTGCTATGGAGCCAAGAACACCTGCTGAATGGAAGACGCTGTTTGAGAGCGAAGCCTTTGCCCGCCAGACGGAATACTACGGCCCGCTGGGGGTGGAGTATACCCCCGCCGGGACACACCTGCGCCTGTGGGCTCCCACGGCAAAACAGGCAGCAGTGAACCTGTACCGCCGGGGCACCGGCGGGGCCTGTGTGGGCACCCTGCCCCTGCAGCAGCAGGACAAGGGCGTGTGGAGCATCTATCTGCCCGGCGACCAGCACGGAAAATACTACGATTTCACCCTTACCACCCCGTTTGGCACCTGCAATGCAGCGGACCCCTACGCCCGCTCGGCAGGGGTGAACGGGGTGCGCAGCATGATCTTTGACCCGGCCCGGGTAGACCCGCAGGGCTGGGAGCGGGATGTGCGGCCGGTGATCCCACCGGCCCCTGTCTCTTATACACATCTGACGCTGCCGACGA
>ERZ1027266.1410-NODE-1410-length-12266-cov-5.486529_pt1 | contig 12266 bp, 8 predicted proteins | sample MGYA00519257_ERZ1027266 | MGnify/ENA primary metagenome ERZ1027266 (study PRJEB26926, sample SAMN06164683) | human gut metagenome | biome: ENVO:00009003; feature: ENVO:2100002; material: ENVO:00002003 | host: Homo sapiens | place: USA | collected 2012 ... | reverse complement strand
CATCGTGGATCAGGCGGTGATCGATCTTGGCCTTGTAGCGGCCATAGGGGATCACGTGCTCATCGGAAAGGCCCAGCTGGGCGGCGATCTCGGTGATGGGTCTCATTTTGGCTTCCTGTGCGATCTCGATATCGGTTTTCATCAGACATCCTCCTTTGGAAGTCGTTTTTACAAGCATTGCACGCCGCCTGAACGGCCTTTTTGCTCGCATCCTGCGTTGCTTTCCCTTGCAATCCGTCAGGATTGCTGCGAAAAATCGCCTTGTCTGCGGACAAAAAATCCCGCCATTCAACGCACCCTGCTTATAAAAACAACTTCCGACAACAAAAAAGGCAGCTTTGCGCAGCAATTGCGCAAGGCTGCCCAGACGGTCGGCATTGACTCTCCCGCCATCCCTGCACTGTGGTGCTCCACAAGGTTCCGTCAGCAGAGATACGGTCTCTATGCAGTAAAGATAGCACAATGCCGGGGTGTTTGTCAAGGAAAAACAGCGCCAAATATTTTGCGTTCTACAGCCTGTTGTGGTATACTTATCATGGTTTACTATGAAAATTTAGAAAGCAGGAATCCCTTTTATGCTGCAAAACCCTGAATTGCATTATCTGGATAACGCCGCTACCACCATGGTGGCTCCCGAGGTGGCGGATGTCATCGACAAGGCCATGCGGGAACACTGGGCCAACCCGTCCAGCCTGTACGGCCCCGGTGCCCGCAGCGAGGAAGCGCTGAACGCCGCCCGTGCCGCTGTGGCCCGTACACTGGGCTGCAAGCCAAAGGAGCTGTACTTTACCTCCTGCGGCAGCGAGAGCAACAATCTGGCCCTGCTGGGCGCGGTGCGCACCCGCACTTTCGGCAAGGGCATCGTGGTATCCGGCTTTGAGCACCCCAGCGTCCAGCGCCCACTGGAAGAGCTGGCGAAGCAGGGCTACAACGTCACGGTGGTCAAGCCCCGCCCGGACGGCACATTGAATATCAACGAAATGCTGGAGCATGTGGACAAGAACACCATCCTCGTGGCCTGCATGATGGTGAACAACGAAGTGGGCACCCGCAACGATGTGGAACGCCTTGCCGCCGAGGTCAAGCGCCGCAACAGCCGCACCATTGTCCATGTGGACGCAGTGCAGGCGTGGATGCGTGTGCCCATCAAGCTGACGAACATCGACACCCTGTCGGTGAGCGGCCACAAGATCCACGCCCCCAAGGGCATCGGCGCGCTGTATCTTTCTGACCGTCTGGTGCAGGCGTTCCGGCCGCCGTACCTCGGCGGTGAGCAGGAGCGCGGCCTGCGCCCGGGCACCGAAAACCTGCCCTACGCCATGGGTCTTGCCGCAGCCGCCACCCGTCTTGCCAAGACCATGAAGAGCCGTGACGCCGCTATGAAGGCCCTGAACCAGCGTCTGCGGGACGGCCTGAAGGCCTTTCCGGAGGTGGAGCTCAACAGCCCGGAAAACGCGGTGCCCGAGGTGCTGAACTTCAGCGAGATGTGCATCAAGAGCGAGACCATGCTGGCATGGCTGGCCGAAGCACAGGTGTATGTTTCCTCGGCAAGTGCCTGCGGCCGCGGCCAGCCCAGCCACACGCTGGCAGCCATGGGCAAAGACCCGCTTGCCGTCGACACGGCCATCCGCGTGTCCTTCTGCGGCGACAACACCCCCGAGGATGTGGATGCCTTCCTTGACCGCTTTGAGGACGGCATGAAGCATCTGCAGAAGATCCGGAAGTGAGACTCCTTCAGTCACGGCTACGCCGTGCCAGCTCCCTCAAGGAGGGAGCCTTTGGAATATAGCGGATAACTTTTCCGTTATGCCAAAGGCCCCATCTCAGAGGACGACTTCCCCCGGCCGGGGGAATCTGTCACCGAAGGTGACTGGGGGTGTTCCCTCAAAAGTTATCTATTACAAATCCTACGATCAGGAGATACAACATTTATGCATGAAATTATCATGGGCTATCAGGGTGAAATGTCCCTGAAAGGCCTCAACCGCAACCAGTTCGAGTCGGCGATGATGAAAATTCTGCGCTACCGGCTCAAGACCGTGGGCAAATTCAAGGTCTACTGCACCCAGTCCACCTTTTACATGGAGCCTGAGGAAGAGGACGTGGATATGGACCTCGCCTTTGACCGGGTGAGCAAGGTGTTCGGCCTTGCGGCGCTCAGCCGCGCCGTGGTCTGCGACAAGGACTTTGACACCATCTGCCAGACCGCTGAGGATTACCTCGGCGCCAGCCTGCACGGCATCCGTACCTTCAAGGTGGAAGCCCGCCGCTCCGACAAGACCTACCCCATGACCAGCCCTGAATTGATGCGGGAGCTGGGTGCCTATCTGCTGGGCAAACACAACTACCTCAAGGTGGATGTGCATAACCCGGATTTCAAGGTCATCGTGGAAATTCGTGATTACGGCGCGTATATCCACGGCCCCAAAGTGCCCGGCGAGGGCGGTCTGCCCGTGGGCACCAGCGGCCGTGCATTGAACATGCTGTCTGGCGGCATCGACAGTCCCGTGGCAGCTTACCGCATGGCAAAGCGCGGTCTGGCACTGGACCACATCCACTTTGCGTCTCCGCCGTACACTTCGGAGCGCGCAAAGCTTAAGGTGAAGGCTCTGGCGCAGCTCACCAGCATCTATACGGGCAGCTCCAATCTGTTCGTCGTGCCCTACACCAAGCCGCAGGAGTACATCCGGGATAATGCTCCGGATGTGCTGTTCACGGTGCTGATGCGCCGCAGCATGATGCGCATTGCCAACGTTATTGCCAAGAAGCAGGGCTGCGAAGCCCTTGTTACCGGCGAGAGTCTGGCTCAGGTAGCCAGCCAGACCGTCAAGGCCCTGCAGTGCACCGATGCCGCCCAGGATCTGCCCATCCTGCGCCCGCTGATCGGCATGGACAAGACCGAGATCATCGAGACCTCCCGCCACATTGGCACCTACGAGACCAGCATCCTGCCCTATGAGGACTGCTGCACCATCTTCACCCCGCCGCACCCGAAGATCCGCCCGGAGCTGGCCGAAATTCTGGAAGCCGAAGCCGCCATGCCCGGCCTTGCCGCGCTGGAAGCCGAAGCAGCAGAGAGCGCCGAGCGCATCCGCATCCGTATCACCGATCAGGTCGAATTTGAGGGGTGAAAGCCATGACAGCAGAGATCATCAGTGTGGGCACCGAGCTGCTGCTCGGCAACATTCTCAACACCAACGCCCAGTACCTCAGCCGGGAGCTGGCGGCTCTGGGCATCACCGTCCAGCGCGAGAGCTCCATTGGCGACAACCACGGCCGTTTGGCGGATTTCGTCAACGAGGCAAAGCAGCGGTGCGACCTGCTGGTGTTCACCGGCGGCCTTGGCCCCACGGCGGATGACCTGACCAAGGAGACGGTTGCTGGATGCTACGGCGACACGCTGGCTTTTGACCCGGAAGAATGGCAGAAGATCGTGGATTTCTTCACTCGTACCGGGCGCAAGACGACCCCAAACAACCGCAAGCAGGCCATGGTGCCGGTGCACGGCCACAAGGTCATCAACAACCACGGCACGGCCCCCGGTGCATGGTTTGAACAGGATGGCCACTGTGCTGTGCTCATGCCCGGCGTGCCTCACGAAATGAAGGCCATGTGGACAGAGAGTGTGCGTCCGCTGCTGCTGGCCCGCCAGAACTGCACCCTGCATTCCATCACGCTGCGGGTGCTGGGCGGCGAAAGCGATATCGAATACCGTGTGCGGCATCTGCTGGAAAACACAAATCCCACCGCCGCCATCTACTGCAAGACCGGCGAGTGCGAGATCCGCATTACTGCCCGGGCAGAAACCGACAGTTCAGCCGAAAAAATGTGCCGCGCATACGCCACAAAGTTCTATGATCTGCTGGGTGATGCGGTGTATGATGAGGATGTGACCGGTCTGGAAGAGACTCTGGTGCACACCCTGAAGAAAAAGGGGCTCACCATTGCCACGGCAGAAAGCTGCACAGGCGGCATGATCGCCCAGCGGCTGACCAATGTGTCCGGTGCAAGTGAGGTGTTCGGCTTCGGCTTTGTTACCTACTGGGAGCAGGCCAAGGCAAAGATGATCGGCGTAGACCCGGCGGCGATCGCAAAGTACAATGTGGTGTCCGCACCGGTGGCGGCACAGATGGCACTGGGCGCAGCTGAAGCTGCCGGGGCCGATATCGCTGTCAGCGTCACCGGTCTGGCCGGCCCCAACGGCGGCGATGCCGTCCGCCCGGTGGGCACGGTGTATCTGGGTGCGGCCTGCGGTGAGACCGTCTATGTAAAAAAGCTCTTCGTCTCCCGCCCCGACCGTGCGCTGGTGCGTGCCCGCGCGGCACAGGCGGCACTGGAACTGGCGCTGCGTCTGGCTCAGGGCAAAGTTCCTGCAGATACACAGGCACTGGCAAAAAGCGCCCGGCATGATGCTGCGGCTCTGACGGCACTGGACAGCACCTTCCTCAAGGGTTAATACGAGCGGCCCCGGGCCGCGGGGGTGAAGCAGTTGATACACGAAGAAAAAACGCAGACCACCTGTGTGCTGCGGTTGTTTGGCGCACCGCTGTGGGAGGTACAACAGGCAGTGCAGCAGACAGGACTTGCTGCCCAGTGCCGTGGCCGTGGGGCAGAGGTGCTTGCGGCCCTGCAGGCCGAAACGCCTGCCGGGCTGGAAAAGGCCCGCAAGGCCCTGAACGGCCGCTTTGCGGCAGAGCTCTATGGAGAAGGGGAGATGACCCTTGTTCATGCAGCGGTGCAGGCGCTGGAAACGCACCACAGGCTGCTGGTGTGCTGCGATGCCGACGCAGGCACTCTGCTGGAAGCCCGGATGGAAACGGTGGCCGGCGCAGAAAAAGTGTTTGATTTTGGAGCCATGAGCTATGCCGATGCAAAGGTGCGGGAAAAGCTGAGTGCAAAGGTCTGCCGGGTCAAGGGCGGGCCGGTGCCGGCAAAGCTTACCCGTGTGCGGGCAGCGCAGCGCCTTGTGGGTGCAGACTTTGCAGCCGGGTGTCTGGAGCGCGCCGAGGACACGGTGCTGTTTCTGGGCAGCCGGAAAGGCTGCTGGGTGCGCACAGTGGCCAATGCAGATACGCCTGCTTTGTGGCTGCTGGATATGATCCGCCGGGCGGCCTCCGGTCTGCCGCAGGCGGCGGGGACAAGCTGGCAAAAATACGGCAGGGCCATCCCGGCAGATGCCCTGACGGCGCAGCGCCTGCCGGACAAGCCGGAGCCGGATGCACCGACAGCAGCGCCGCGCAAACGGCACAGGGTGCGGAATGCCCTGATTTTTCTGCTGATTCTGGCACTGGCCGCGTTTGCCGCTGCGTGGTATTACACCGGCGGCGACCTCGCCGCCCTGCCGCAGAGACTGCAGAGCCTTGGTGCCGACAGCCTGCCCCATGCGGGGGCAAAACTGATATAAAAAAGACCCCGGAGGGTGTGAACCTTCCGGGATTTTTTGTTTATAAAGGCGTTTTTTTAAGAGATGCAGTGTGCTGCTCCGAACCCATCCGTGAAAAAGAACCTCCGGAAAATCCGCAGATTTTTCGGAGGTTCAAATAAATGATAAATTTTCCGAATGGTTATGCCTTGTGGTCGCTCAGCCACCGCAGAGCCATATAAACATAGGCTGCAGAGCCCACGTACAGCACGCTGTCGTCAAAGCGTACCTTGGGGTGGTGCTGGCCGTAAACATAGCCCTCCTTGGCGTTGCCTGCGGAGAGAAACATGCTCACGGTAGGCACTTCATGACTGACAAAGGCAAAGTCCTCGCTGCCGCCGCCGGGCTTGCCGCCGGTGAGAACGGTCATATCCATGGCACCACGGCCCAGCAGTTCGGTCATATAGGTCAGGGCATTCTTGGCAAGAGGCGTATCCACCACCATGCAGGGGCAGTGGTCGCTGAACTCCACATCAGCAGTGCAGCGATAGGCTGCCGCCACGCCCTGCGCGATCTCGGTCATGCGCTGGTGGATCTGCTCGCTCACGGCACCTTCGGGGTCCACCGTGCGGATAGTGCCCCACATATCGGCAGAATCCGGGATGACGTTGGATGCCTTGCCAGCTTCAAACCGGCCCGTGGTGAATACGCCAAACTTGGCGGGGTCCAGCTCACGGCTGTTGATCTCCTGCAGGGCAATGTGGATGTGGGCCGCTGCGGTGATGGGGTCGATGCAGGCGTTGGGCATGGAGCCATGGCCGCCCTTGCCGTGTACGGTGATGTGGTACTGCTCACAGCTTGCCATGGTGATGCCGCCGCCCGGCACCAGCACGGTGCCCACGGGCAGAGGCATCCCGGCCAGAACATGGAACATGACCGCGGCGTCCACCTTCGGGTTTTCCAGCAGGCCGTTTTTCAGCATGTCCAGCGAACCCTGAAAGATCTCCTCTGCAGGCTGGAATTCCAGCTTGATGGTGCCCTCGATCTCGTCCTCGTGTTCTTTGAGCAGCTTTGCCGCACCCAGCATCATGGCGGTGTGCATATCGTGGCCGCAGCCGTGCATCCGGCCCGGGATCTCGGAAGCAAACTCCTCACCGGATTCTTCCTGAATGGGCAAAGCATCCATGTCACCGCGCAGCAGGATGGTCTTGCCGGGGCGCTTGCCGCCCGCTAGCGCGAGTACGCCGCACTTGCCGCAGTCCTGCGGGGTGTAGCCCATCTCGGTCAGGGCTTTTTTGACCAGCGCTTTTGTCTCGGGCAGGTCAAAGCCTACCTCCGGGTGGCGGTGCAGGGTGCGCCGCCATGTGCGCAGCTGGGTTTCCAGCTCCTTTGCGGATTCGAGCAGTTTTTCTGGTGTGATCATTCCAAAATCAACTCCCTCTATTTTATCAAAAACCTCCCAGACCCTGCCTTATGGCAGAGCCTGAGAGGTTTTTTACTTAGTTTTCGTTCGTCGATGTGCCTTCCGGGTGGTACTTGGCGCAGGTGCACTTTTTCCACTTCAGGCCGCTGCCGCAGGGGCAGGGGTCGTTGCGGCCAATTTTGATGACACGCACAGGCTGGCCGTGGGGTGCACCCTTGGCACCGGGTGCACCGTTGCCGGGCACAAAGCCTTCGCCGGTGGGCTTTGCCACCTGCTCACGCTTGGGGGCTGCGCCCGCCTCGCGCACCTCGATGGTCAGCAGCATCTTGATGCTGGACTCCCGGATGGAATCCACCATCTGGTCGAACATGTCAAAGCCCTCGATGCGGTACTCCACAACGGGGTCCTTCTGGCCGTAGCCGCGCAGCGCAATGCCCTGACGCAGCTGGTCCATGTTGTCGATGTGGTCCATCCACATGCGGTCCACGCACTTGAGCAGGCAGATGCGCTCCAGCTCACGCATGATGGGAGTACCGTAGCGCTGCTCCTTGTCGGCGAGGATCTTCATGCCGCGGTCATAGAGCTGGTCGGCAATGCCCTTGCGGGAGATATCGTCAAAGTCGGCCACGGTGTAGTGGAGGTCTTCCTCGGTGGTCAGCCAGCCCAGATAGTGGCGGCGCAGGGCACCAAAGTCCCAGTCGTCCTTCACATCACCGGCCAGGAACTGGTCGCAGCTGGAATCGATGTTCTCGCGCAGCATCTTGTGCATTTCGGTGCTGATATCCTCGCCATCCAGCACCTTGCGGCGCTGACCATAGATGATCTCGCGCTGCTGGTTCATCACGTCGTCGTACTTCAGCACGTTCTTGCGGATCTCGAAGTTGCGGCCTTCCAGCTTTTTCTGGGCGCTTTCCAGCGTGTTGGTGATCATGCGGTTCTCGATGGGAGTGTCCTCATCAATCTTGAGGGTATCCATCAGGCTGGAGACGCGGTCGCCGCCGAACAGGCGCATCAGGTCATCTTCCAGGCTCAGGTAGAAGCGGGAAGCACCCGGGTCGCCCTGACGGCCGGCACGGCCGCGCAGCTGGTTGTCGATGCGGCGGCTCTCGTGGCGTTCGGTGCCGATGATGAACAGGCCGCCTGCAGCGCGCACCTGCTCAGCTTCGGCATCGATCTGGGGCTTGCACTGGGCGTACAGCTCATCGAAGCGCTTGCGGGCAGCAAGGATGTTGGCATCCTCGGTATCGCCGTGACCGTTGGCTTCGGTCAGCAGCATTTCCACTGCAGCCGGGTCGGCATCCTCGGGCTTTTCCGGGTTCAGCAGGTTTTCGCAGAAATGTTCCTTGCGCATCTGGGCCTTGGCCATGAACTCGGCGTTGCCGCCCAGCATGATATCAGTACCACGGCCTGCCATGTTGGTGGCAATGGTGATGGCACCCTTTTTGCCGGCCTGCGCCACGATCTCGGCTTCACGCTCGTGGTTCTTTGCGTTCAGCACGTTGAAGTCGCGGGTGTATTTCTGCAGCATCTTGGCAAGGGTCTCACTCTTTTCCACGCTGACCGTACCCACCAGCACGGGCTGGCCCTTCTGGTGGCATTCCAGCACCTGCTGGATAACGGCATTGTATTTGCCGTTGACCGTCTTGTAGATGGCATCCGGATAATCGATGCGCTGACGGGGGCGGTTGGTGGGCACCGTAACGATGTTCAGGCCGTAGATCTCGGTGAACTCGGTGGCTTCCGTCTTGGCGGTACCGGTCATACCGGACAGCTTCTTGTACATGCGGAAGTAGTTCTGGAAGGTGATTGTCGCCAGCGTCTTGCTCTCGGCGGCGATCTTCACGCCCTCCTTGGCCTCAATGGCCTGATGCAGGCCCTCGTTGTAGCGGCGGCCGATCATCAGGCGGCCGGTGAACTCGTCCACAATGATGACCTCGCCGTTCTTCACGACATAGTCGATATCCTTCTGCATCACGCCGTAAGCCTTGATGGCCTGATCGATGTGGTGGGCCAGGGTCATGTTCTCTGCGGCGGCCAGATTCTCGACCTTGAAGTATTCCTCGGCCTTCTGGATGCCCTTTGCGGTCAGGGTGCAGGTCTTGTGCTTTTCGTCCACGACATAATCGCCGTCGGTCTGCTCATCGGCCTCCACCTTATCTTCCAGCTCGACCACCACACTCTTGTGCAGGGTGCGGACGAAGCGGTCCACCTGGGTGTACAGGCTGGAGGAATCCTCGCCCTTGCCGGAGATGATCAGAGGGGTGCGGGCCTCATCGATCAGGATGGAGTCCACCTCATCGACGATGGCAAAGGCGTGGCCGCGCTGCACCATGTTGTCCTTATAGGTCACCATGTTGTCGCGCAGGTAGTCGAAGCCGTACTCATTGTTGGTGCCGTAGGTGATATCGGCGTTGTAGGCACGGCGGCGGGCATCGCCATCCATGCCCTGCACGATCAGGCCGACATTCAGGCCCAGCCAGCGGTAGAGCTTGCCCATCCACTCGCTGTCGCGCTTGGCCAGGTAATCGTTGACGGTGACGATGTGCACGCCCTCGCCGGTCAGGGCGTTCAGGTAGGCGGGCAGGGTGGCCACCAGGGTCTTGCCTTCACCGGTCTGCATCTCGGCAATGGAGCCGCGGTGCAGGGCAATGCCGCCCATGATCTGCACAGGGAAGTGCTTCATGCCCAGCACACGCCAGGCAGCTTCGCGGCAGACAGCAAAGGCATCGGGCAGGATATCATCCAGCGTCTCGCCATTTGCCAGCCGCTCTTTCAGGGCCGGGGTCTGCGCCTGCAGCTCGGCATCGGACATCGGCTGATACTTTGTTTCCAGTGCCAGCACCTTTTTGGTAATGGGATTGATCTTTTTCAGCTCCCGGTCAGAGAAGCTGCCAAAGAGTTTTTCAGCAAGGGACATTGTTACACCTCATCTATCAAAAATCGGGGCGGCAGGCCGCCCAACAGCGGAAAAACCACATACTGTTTATATGATACACCAAAGCTGAAAACCCGTCAAACCCGATGGATAGATTTTATCCGTTTTTTGGGTGAACTTTCTGTTAATTTAGAAAAAAAGACCCTCTCCGGCATTGCGCAGCAATGACGGAGAGGGTCGGTCCTATACCAATGTCGCCCCCGGGCGGGGAACGTGCTCCGTCAGCAGAGCGCGCAGCTGTTCCGGCAGGGCGTAGAAATTGCCGTTGGTATATTTCCACGCCCCCACCGCAGCAAGAGCCGCCAGCAGAGCCAGCACCAGCAGCGTCATGCACACCCGGCGCAGGGGATGCCGCTTGGGCTGGGGGCCGGGCAGAACATCCTTCTTTGCAGCCCTGCGGGCAGGCAGGAAGCCGGTCCCTTCAGCCTGAGGCTTGTTTGCCGCCGTGCGCCGAATGATATCCAGCAGCCAGAGGGCAGGGTTCTCCCCCGCCGGGACGGTGCGCAGAAAGCAGCCTTTCCTGCAGCTGAGCACCAGCACACAGTCACTTTCCCGCTCGGCACAGGCGGCGGAGAGATCTGCCCCCACCACGCTGCGGGCAGCCTGAGCCCGGGCCAGTGCCTGCTGGAGCGGGTCGGTGCAGTCCTTGGGCAGGCGGGCACGCTTTTCGATCAGCGGGCCGGTCTTGGGGTTGGCATAGCTCACCGCACCAAAATCAAAGACCTTCTCGACCCCGGGCAGGTTCTCGAACCGGGCTTCCAGCAGGGCACCAGCGACAGCATCCGCACAGATGAGCAGCTTATCGTGCCGTTCCAGCGCCTCCACCACGGCAGCAGGCAGAGTGGTCTCCCCTGCTCCGTACAGGTCTGCCGAAAACGCCTGCCGCAGGGCCTGCGCGGCCTTTTTCAGCCCGGAAGGGCTCTGCGCCTGCAGGGCCACCAGCGTTTCCGCGCCCCGGCTCTTCCACTGGGCTGCGGCCCGCCACTGGGGCGGAAAGTTTTCCACCGTTTTGCCCACCGCTGTGGACTGCGCACCGAACAACCGCAGCACACACCCGGTCTCCTGTTGCTGTGTCAACCTGCATTCCCCCTGCCTTTTAGTGGCCCAGGAACACCTCGTTCAGCTTGTCCAGCGCTTCGGCGCTGTGCTGTGCGTCCCGGGCAAGGGGCTCTGTGCCTGCGGGAACTTTTCCCTGTGCCAGCCGCAGGGCCAGCTCCAGGGCAGCCTGCGCGGCGCGGGCACGCACCAATGCACGGTCGGGCCGGGAGACAGACAGCTTTTTTACATACACCGTCTCCCCCCGGGCCGCACCCAGATACACCGTGCCCACCGGGCGAAGGGCATCTCCGCCGGTCGGCCCGGCCACGCCGGTCACGCTGATGCCGATCTCAGCACCGGAGGCCTGTGCGGCCCCCAGCGCCATCTGGGCGGCCACGGGGGCCGACACCACATTGTACTTTGCAATGACATCCGGTTCCACGCCCACCAGCCTGGCCTTGGCGGCCTCCCAATAGGTCACAAAGCCGTAGCCGAACACTTCGCTGGAGCCCGGCACCGAGGTGATACGCTGTGCAATCAGCCCGCCGGTGCAGCTCTCGGCGGTGGAGAGGGTGAGCCCCTTTTCCTTTAAGGTGCGCACCAGTGTCTCCTCCAGCCCGGCCACATCCTCATCATACACCGCATCGCCCAGCAGATCATAGAACTTTTTGGCATATTCCCGGCACATTTTTTCGCCTTCCGCATCGGAAGCAGCCCGGGCCGTGATGCGGATCTCGCACTCACCGGTCTTGCAGTAGATAGCAGCAGTCGGGTTGGCGTTTTCCAGCAGATCACGCACCTGATATTCCAGGCTGCTCTCGCCGCCCAGCACCCGCAGGGTGACAGAGTGCAGGGTGCAGTTCTGACGCTTCATCAGCAGAGGGCGGACGCTCTCGTTCCACATGGCCTTCATCTCGCTGGGCACGCCCGGCATCAGGACAGCACAGCGGCCCTCCTGCTCAAACCATGCACCGGGGGCAGTACCGTGGTGGTTGATGATCTTATGCCCCTTTACGGGCACCATGGCCTGCTTGCGGTTGTTGGGGGTGGTCACCCGGCCGGAGCGGGCAAAATAACCGGTGATCTTCTCCCACTCGCTCTCGTCAAAGACCAGCGTATCGCCATAGCAGGCGGCAACGGTCTCCTTGGTCAGGTCGTCTGCCGTGGGGCCCAGACCGCCGGTGAACACCAGCAGGTCACAGCGGTTCTTTGCTTCGTTGACGAAGTCCGCCAGCCGCCCCTGATTGTCGCCGATGGTGCTCTCCCGCTGGACCGTAATGCCCAGCTCAGCAAGCTCCCGGCTCAGGTACTGGGCGTTGGTGTTGAGGATGTTGCCGAGCAGCAGCTCGGTGCCCACACTGATGATCTCCGCTGTCATGCCGCTCACCCCTCAAACTCGATCTCGTCCGTAATGCGGATGCGGATCCGCTCGGTGTTCTCAGCAGCTTCGGCCTCCAGCTCTGCCAGACCGGGCATGGCGGCTTCTGCCTCCAGGATCTCTGCCAGCT
>ERZ1027266.1403-NODE-1403-length-12300-cov-8.936219_pt1 | contig 12300 bp, 10 predicted proteins | sample MGYA00519257_ERZ1027266 | MGnify/ENA primary metagenome ERZ1027266 (study PRJEB26926, sample SAMN06164683) | human gut metagenome | biome: ENVO:00009003; feature: ENVO:2100002; material: ENVO:00002003 | host: Homo sapiens | place: USA | collected 2012 ... | reverse complement strand
GAACACGATCACATCTGCATGGTTTTCTTCCGCATATCTTACAATCGCACCTGCAATCTTTTTGCCCAATTCTGTGTTCAGACGTTTCGTATATGCCCATCTTCTCTGTGTCTGCGCAGAACCATGTTCCCTCTGGAATCTACGGATCCGCCCCAATGTACGGTACATCCGGTCTTTTTCACTGGGATGATCGATAAATTTTCTTCCCAGGACAGTTCCGTCTGCCCGCATGATGGTACAGACTGCATCGGTATTGATCCCCAGGTCCACGCTGCAGATGACCTGTTCTTTCACAGGTGTTTTGGTAAGTGTTACTTCTTCTGTATAGGTAAAACGCAGGAAATATTTATGGTGTCTTTTCTCCAGTGTCGGGGCAGATGCTTTTTTTCCTGACCAGTATTTTCTCAGATATTCCATATCCGTATGCTCCAGACGTACACAGAACCATTTCCAGTCATGGCCGTCATAGATTTTCAGGTATGCTTCGTCTTTCCTTTCCGCTCCCTCACGGTACATGACATCACGGTAGAAGACCGGCATGGCGTGGTTTTCATATACAAGCTTTGGTTTCCCACTCTTTCCGTCTGTCTTTTCCCATAGATCCAACCGTGTTTTATAAGAGGATACTGTCCCCAGTGCATGCTGGATGGCAGATCTGCGCAGATAGGAAGGCATCTTTGGGAACCGGATATCAAAATCAAAACAGGCATGGTTTTTCTTCGTAGTATGTACCAGATGTTCTGCAGCATTAAAACGCCTCTTTGCATCCGGGATTTCTGCTAATTCTTCCCATACCTGCACATAAATCCCAATCAGATAGCTGACAGCAGAACGGTAGATCTCCAGTGTCTGGCGGATCGGGATATTCTGTTTTCGTAATTCTACACCATAACTGGATATTATCTGCATTTTTATTTCTCCCTGATAACTCTTTTCTCAGATTCTGTTGTTTTTTCTATTACCCATGGCTATATTTTAGCACATATAGTGCTAAAAGTAAACATATGTTTTCCTTTGGGTAAAAAATTTGCGTGTCTAACTCATCACTACAACGAACCTAGAGGTATTTACTTATGACACTTAATCAACTCCGTTACTTTTGCACAGCCAGCCGCTGTCACAGCATCACCAAGGCAGCCGAAGAATTATACGTTACCCAGCCCACTGTGTCCGTTGCTATCCGCGACCTGGAAATTGAATTCGGCATCAGCCTTTTTTATAGGAAAGGAAACAGTTTGGTCCTTACCCAGGAAGGCGAAGAGCTTTATAACAAAGCTACCTACATTCTTCAGTACTGCAACGAGCTTCAGGCAGATTACTCCAGTATGGCGAGAGTGAAGCCCCCTCTTCGTATCGGGATCCCGCCTATGCTGAGCACTGTCTTTTTTCCTGAGCTTCTCATCGCATTTCATGACCAATATCCGGAAATTGCTGTTGTTCTGGAGGAATATGGCTCTGTCCGTGCCTGCAATCTGGTACAGGATGACACTCTGGATCTGGCTCTGGTAAACATGGAGCAGTATAATATTGATAAGTTTAACAAGGCTCTCCTGGCCAACGACCAGGTTGTTTTTTGTGTGAGTGATGACCACCGACTGGCAGACAAAGAAGTTGTAACCACAAAAGAAATGTCTAAAGAATCTTTGATCTTTTTCAATGCCGATTCCGTACAGAACCAGTTGTTGAAAACACGTTTTGAAACGGACGATTACGTCCCGGACATCGTCATGCGCAACAGTCAGATTTATACCATTTTGCAGTTGGTAAAGACCTGCAAGTATGGCAGCTTTCTCTATTCCAGCATGACTGATAAATTTGCCTCTTCTGGCATAAAAGGAATTCCCCTCAGTCCACCCATCCGCATAAAGATCGGAATGATATGGAAAAAGGGGAAATACATCAGTGACAATATGCAGAAATTCCTGAACTTCACCAGGATGTACTACCGGGAACATCCTCTGATTCAGAAGCTCTGATTTGTACGCCAGACTGCTCGTTATTTTGACCTGTTATATTTACCGGTTATCCTTCTCACGCTGCTTTAAGACCAGTGCATACACATCCGGCCATTTTCTCTCAAGCTGCTCATCCAAAAGCCGTCTGCGCTCCTCGAACATTGCCACCAGCTCCGGATGCTCTTTCAGCATCTGTTCCCGGAGTTTCTTTCGATGCTTCTCAAAACGTACAGTCAGTTCCTGTTCATCCTGTCCGGAAATCTTTACAATTTCTTTCATATGCTCTTCCAGATGCTCAATCCATGCATCTGCATCAAGTTCATCCATATGATTCCACTGACCATGGAGCAGCTCCTGCATATCTCCGTTCTCTTTCAGCTGTTCAATCTGCAGACGGATCTGTTTCTCTATCTCTGCCTCAGAATCAGAACCAAAAGCCCAGACAAATTCCTGTACACTGTTGTCCACACGCTTTCTGAACGGAGAACGTTCTGTATTATCTACATTGCCCTTCAAAGGATAAGGATAATGGATTCCCATATCCTTCAATGCCACATGTATAGTCCGACGCACACGTCCCTCTTCGATCATAAATCCAAGTCCCAGTGCGCGCATCTGTTCATTCAGCTCAGCGATATGCTCTGTTATGTAGAAACGAATTCCTCTTGACTTCAGAGAACGATACAGAATTGCAAGCCTGTCTGCAGCCGTAACATCAATGCTGCCAATCCCGCTGGCATCCAGAATGACTGCTTTGGTATCCGATCCAATGGCATTCTCAATATCCTGCTGTAGAATATCTATGTTTGCAAAAAACAGGCTGCTGCTGAATCGGTAGATCACTACTCCCTCAATCTCACAGTTATGCAGACTTTCCGTAAGATCTTCGAAATGTCTGTGTCCCGGCTGCACTCCCAGAAAACAGCGTGCCGGTTTCGCAGTACGGATGATCATCTCGGCAAAGGAGAGAATAATACCGATCAATACTCCATTGATGGTACCAAGCGTCAGCACTCCCCAGAATGCGCCCCAGTAAATCAGGCATTCCTTTTTGCTGATTTTCCTCAGACGTACAGCCAGATCAAATTCCGTTGCCCCCAGAAGTGAGGAGATTACAATTGCAGTCAGCATAGGAACCGGCAGATAAGCAATCAGCCCGGTTGCTCCCAGAAGCACAAGAATCATGGAAATTCCTGCAACAATTCCGGTCAACTGTGTTTTTCCCTGGTACTGTTCACTGATGGCGGTACGTGACACCGAACCGTTAATCGGACAACAGCCTGTCAGAGCTGCTGCCAGATTTCCCATGGAAAAGGCTACCAGCTCCTGGTTAGCATTTACCCTGTAACCATTTTTCTGTGCGAAGCTATTCTCACCAAGTAAAGTTTCCGCCATGATCACTACTGCAATTGACAGACTGTAGATGACCGCTTCTTTTAGACCAATGGCAGAGAAATCAGGAATACTCCATACAGGCAGCCCCGGTTCTACTGCATCCAGTGTACGGATTCCCCAGTTGGAAATCGGGACGAAATAGGATAATAATACACCTGCTGCCATCAGAACTACTACCATAGGAAACTTGGGCAGGATTTTTTTCATCACCAGAAGGATGACCAGAGAAACCAGACCTAAAATCAGGGAAGGCAGATTGATCTGCCCTAATGTAGCCCAGATATGCTCTGCCAGCTCCGACAATTCTCCGGTTCCTGCAGTTCCGCCCATTAATTTGGGCACCTGCATGAGAATGATCGTGGTGCAGATACCTGTGATAAAGCCTCCCATTACAGGTGCGGAAATATAGTTTACCAGTTTTCCTGCTTTAAAAAATGCAAATATAAACAGCCAGACTGCCACAAAAAATGTGAGCACCGGCACAACCGCCATTGCCTGTTTCGAACCACTCTGGATTCCCATTTCCACCAGCGCCGCCCCGACTAACGCTGCAGGTGCTGCATCCACCCCGAAAATGAACTGAGGCGATGTGGAAAACAACCCAAACAAAATGATCGGGAATACAGAACCGTACAGTCCATAAACCGCCGGAAGCCCTGCAATCTGGGCATAGCCCATGGAAATCGGGATCGAGACAGCCATGATGATCAGCCCGGTAAGGATATCCTTTGATAAATTTTTTCTGTCGTAATTTCGCAATGTTTTGGCTAACTCAAGGTGCATTTGTTTTGCGTTCCTCCGTTTATAACTGTTCTCTCACTAACATTAAAGCATATCCCAGAAGATTGTTGCCTCTCCATTTGCTTCGCTCAAACCTGTTTGGATCTCTCATGGATAAACCAATTCCCCAAATCTGATCTCTTACTGCGCATTCAGCTAACACAGCATCACCTGTATCAACAAGTTTTTGTTTCAATTCTGCGTTTTGACTGAATTTCGCTTTTAATCCCTCATAAACAATAAGCTGCCTTACACCATTCCAGACATTTTCATCATAGGCATGTACTTTACGGCCTAATTTCTTAATCTCTGCAACATTATCTGTATGAAGTATGTCATTAGCTATTTTTTCATCATGAAAGCGACATGCCTTCTGATACATCATAAACTGCTCCATTGACGAAAAATCTATTCCATTGACTGTGAAATGACTAAGATACCAGTTACTTAAATAGCCATTTTCTTCATCCGGGTTATGGAAACATATAACGTTCATTGCGTTTCACCTTTCTTTTCACAAAATGTTTGAAATAAATAATCTGCGAATCATCTTTACAATTCTTAAGTTGTATTTACTACTCTATCCTAACACAAAATGCAGAAATCTGCATCCACAATATGTCTACATTTTCATTCACTAATTGAATATTCGCTACTTTCCAGTATAACTATATACAGCAATATCATATGCATCCCGAAAGCCTTTTGCGATCATGTATGCGGTAATATTTATAGTAAAATGCTATCTCCTTCTTCTGATAATCTTTACAATACCAAAGATCAACAGCAGCATCACCCCAACAGCCACAATACAGATTCCCACAATCGCTATTGCAAATTTATTCGGATGTTTTACCAGATTTATGATGTTTTTGCTGTTGTCTGCAACTTTTCTTTCGTGTGTTGTATCATAATATTCCGGCACATTTGCAATTCCGTCTTTGTCTGTGTCTTCAAAGGATTGCATGTATTCTGCGATTGCAGCCCAGGCTTTCAGTTCTTTTTTTCCATCCATGACTGCATAATCTTCCAGATTCTCTATGGGATTGCCGTTTTTATCTTTGGGGACGATGGATATCAGACCATAGGATTTGTCCAGAACAGAGCCAAGCATACGGCCTGTGTACAGGTCGGTGACAACATGATATAATTTATCGTCCTGTATTTCTTCCCTTTCCCCGTCCTTGCCTGTCAGATAACAGTCTGTTACTTTATTTAAGATCATGCGGTGGGGATTATAGGTGAAATTCATTCCACTGCAATATAATCTGGCTATTGTCATAAAATCTGAAATTGAGGCATCTACCTCTGCCACTGTTTTCAGTTCTTTTCCCGTTAAATATGCACTGATCAGAGGATAACCTGCAAGTCCGTCCTTTCCTGTTCCCAGCGAAAAGGAATTATATACCTGCTCCACTGTTATATCGCCTTTTGTATAAGTATCTCTTACAGTTCCGGCAGGTACGATTGCAACATCTACTTTTTCTCCGTCAGAGTCTCCTGTATTCTCTACTGCATATACATAAGCATCTGATATGATATCTCCCAGATTTAACTCCTCATGCTTTGTTTCCATCTCACTGAGGCTGTTAAATTCAATGTCATTCTCTGCCAGAATTTCCTCTCTGGTGTAACCAAAATTGGAAAGATAATTGGTGTCAACAGTATCTGACAATTCATCTATTTTCTTCTGTGTGGCTTCATCTGCTTTGATTTCATCCGTAACCGGAACAAGCTCATAGGTATCCGTTTCCCACCGTCCATTCTCTTTCTGAGTCATGGAAAGTGTTCCCAGGTTTTTCCCATATTCTCCACAGGATACGATGCAGGTATCTCCCTGCAGGATTGGTTCTGCCAACTGTGTGTGGGTATGTCCGCTGACGATCAGATCAATGTCCGGAACATTCTTTGCAAGGATTTCGTCCTCTGATACTTTTTCGTCCTCCCATGTTCCGCTGTGTGATACACAGGCGATCATGTCTACATCTTCGTTCTTTTTTATTTCCTCTACTGTTTCTCTGGCTGCTTCTGACGGGTCTTTGAAAAGAAGCTCGCAGGTAGGAGCGCAATCCAGAGAATCCTTGCCGAAAACACCCAGTACTGCAATCTTTACATCACCTTTTTGAATTACCGTATAGTCTTTTACTCCATATGTCTGAAATGCTTCATAAATCTGTTTCTGTCCTTCACTGAGGCCGGCTTTTTTCATTGCATCCCAGTCCACATTACACACAACCATCCTGGGAAGGTTTTCGCCTGAACTGACTGCGGCGTTCAGCATATCTGCCAGACCATCGGAGCCGTAATCAAATTCATGATTTCCCAGAGTTGTCACATCACAGCCCAGATATCCAAGCATCCGCAGTTCGGCGGCCTCAGTGTCATATACAGTCTGTATCAGAGTTCCCATGGAGAAGTCTCCGCCATCCAATATGAGTGTATCTGTATTCTCTTTCTCGTGCTCATTGATCAATGTTTTCAGCCGGGCAAACCCGCCGGTCTCCTGCTGTGTCCCGTCTACAATCGTTTGAAAGCTGTTCAAATGGGAATGCAGATCATGGGTGAACAGGATATCCATATGTTTTGGCTCCTCTGAGGCGTTTACCTGATATCCTGTCAGTCCTGAAACGCTCAGCATAAATATAAATGTGAATGCGAATGCTTTTTTTAATAATTTCATAAAATTCTCCTGTAATATCAAAAATGGTTCCACAGTATCATTTATCTTCCCGCAGGATAATGATACCATGAAACCATTTCACAAAAGGCTAATTTATCTTTCATCTCCCACAAAGAACAACGCCATTGTTCCCGGACCTGAGTGAGCGCCGATGGTGGCTCCTACCTGATTCATGATAATCGTGTTGATCTGGTATTTTTCTTTTACTTTCTCTGCCACATAATTTGCATCTTCTTCGCAGTCGCCATGACTGATAAAGATGGTATGGCAGGTGTCATGATAGCTGCCGATTTTCTCATCCATAAGCTTTACCAGCTCCTGAAGGGATTTTTTACGGCCGCGGACTTTTCCGATGGCAGTGAGTTTTCCGTCGTTGTCTACATGAAGGACCGGTTTAATATTCAGCATGCTTCCTACTACTGCAGTAGTTCTGGAAATGCGGCCTCCGCGGTATAGATGATTTAAATCGTTGACTGTAAAAAGGTGTACCATATGAAGCCTGTTCTCTTCTGCCCATTTCGCAACTGTCTCCAGATCTTCTCCCTGCTCTTTCTTCTCCTGTGCAAGGTAAACCAGAAGCCCCTGACCAAGGGAAGCGCCAAGAGAATCTACCACGATGATCTTGCGGTCCGGATATTCCTCCATCAGTTCCTCTGCTGCGATACGGCTGCTATTGTATGTACCGCTTAAAGCAGAGGAAAATGCAATATGAAGAATATCTTTTCCTTCTTTCAGGTAAGGCTCCAGCAGTGCTTTTGCATTTTCAGGATTTACCTGTGCTGTGGTTGGCATGGAACCGTTTTCATTGCCTCATAAAATTCATGCTCCGGAAGGAAATTTCCATGTGTATAATTTTTTCCATCCATGGAATAACTGAGATACATGCAGCCTACTCCATGGTCTTTGAGATATTTCTCCGGAAGATCTGAATTGTTGTCGGTGGTGATCACATATTCGCTCATGTTGTCGCCCTCTCGTTTTCTGATATTTTTCACTTTCTGCCCATTAACTGTTCAGTGTCTTCGCAGTTGCAAAGCAAAATCCGCTGCCTGCTCAGCAATGGGTCTTTCATCTATAATAAAAACACTTCTATTATAAATACAGCTACATACAGTATAGCATCAAACTATCAGCCAAACAACTACTTTTCCTTCTCAACTGCCTTAATCGCTTCCTGCAGCTGATTATCCTCCTCATGAGTAATCTCGTCTTTATTCTTATTCAGCAGACGGGTATCCAGAGAAACCTCTATATCAGGTTTGATTCCTGTTTTGTTGATGTTGTTTCCTTTTGGAGTGTAGTAATTGGCAACAGTCAGTTTAATGGCGCTTCCGTCTGAGAGCTGGCGGATGGATTGTACCACGCCTTTTCCGAAAGTGGTTGTTCCGACGATCGTTCCAATACCATAATCCTGCACTGCACCGGCAAAAATCTCTGATGCACTGGCGCTGCTTTCATTTACCAGGACTGCAAGCGGAATCCGGAGTTCGTTTTTGCCATCACATTTTTCCTCTTCTCTGTTTCCGTCCTTATCTTCGGTGTAAACGATCAGTCCTTCCGGAAGGATTTTCCGCAGGACATCACAGACAGAATCAAGAAGTCCACCCGGATTATCGCGGAGATCCACGATCATTTTCTCCATTCCCTGTTTTTGCAGATCATCAAAAGCCTCCTGATACTGTTCGCCGGTAACGCCTGTAAACTGTGTAATGCGGATGTAGCCGATTTTAGAATCCAGCATTTCATGGAAAACAGACGGTAATTCCACATCTGTAACAGGGACTGTGATTTCCATGGCATCTTCTTCACCTTCTCTGTGAACAGTAAGCACCACACTGTCTTTATCTGAATTGCGGACAATGTCTGCAACATCAGATACTTCATCCTCTGTGATATCTTCCCCGTCAATGGCACTGATGATGTCCCCTTCCTCCAGTCCTGCTTTTTCTCCGGGACCGCCCTCATAGCATTCAACAATCTTTACTCCACCTTCTTTGTTCTTCTCCATAAGAATGCCGATTCCCACATAGCTTCCCTCATTGGAAGAATTCTCAGAATCGTATTCCTCTGCTGTATAATATCTGGAATAAGGATCATCCAGTCCATAGAGAAGACCTGCATAAAGCCCTTCCTGAAGCTTTTCTTCATCCTTATCTCCCAGATAGTATCTGTCGATCAGCTCTTCAAGATATGCCAGCTTTGATGTACACTTGCGATCACCAAGAGCTGTTCCTTTTGCTGCAAGACCTGTTCCCGCAAAGGCACCTGTACCGATGCATGTCACAACCAGTGCTCCTGCTACTGCACCTTTCCAAAATTCTTTATTTTTCATGTCTGCACTCCTGTAAAAAAGCCGCCGGTTTATGATATGATATCATTGTTCCGGCAGCTTCATGCTTATCTGCTTTTTATTATACTCTTAAATGCTTTCTTGTTGTAAAGAAACTTCCGATCAGTCCGATTCCGATTCCAAGTGCCAGTCCTATAGGAAGCAATGTCTGGTAAATCTGCCATACCGGGATAAAATCAACCACACCGGTCAGCACATTAAATTTGTTCAGAATATAGGATACCGCTGCATTATAGCAGAAATAAAGTCCGACCAACGGTATAGCAGCACCGATAACTCCCAGCACAATGCCTTCCAGAAGGAATGGAGCTCTTACAAATGCATCGGTCGCTCCTATGTACTTCATGATTCCGATTTCTTCCTTACGAACTGCAATACCGACAGATACTGTATTGCTGATCAGGAAAATAGAAATGATAAGTAATAATGCTATGATTGCAATGGAAACATAGGAAACCAGTTTATTGACATTTCCCAGTGTCTTGGCTGCTTCCTCGGACTGATTTACCAGACGTACATATTTCAGCCCTTCTATATAAGAAACCAGCTCTGACTGTTTCGTGATATCGTTCATGTATACACTGTAGTTTGCCTGGTTTGCAAGCGGATTGTCATCTTTAAATCCGTCTGCCGCTTCAGATCCCTGGAAATATGTCTCTTTAAATTCTTCCCATGCCTCATCAGCGGATGTGAATTCAATTTTCTCTACTTCCGGGCGTTCCTTAATTTTCTTACCGATTGCCTTGATCTGTTTGTTCGTTGTTCCTTCATCAAAGAATACTGTGATCGGGACTTCCTGCTCTACTTTATGAGCAACATTGTTTACGTTATTCACGATAGAGAAGAAAATGCCAAACAAAAAAATACAGGCAGCCATGGTAATGATAGATGCCAGGGAAAACATCCAGTTTCTCTTAATGTTCTTGATACCCTGTTTCAGGGTATACCATATTGTGCTAGGCCTCATGATATTCTCCCTCTTTCTCGTCACTTATTATGGAACCTTCATGCATAGTAACTACACGTTTCTTCATTGCATTTACGATCTCTTTGTTGTGTGTTACAACAAGGACTGTGGTTCCTCTGTCATTGATCTGCTCCAGAAGCTTCATGATTTCTTCGGAAGTCTTCGGATCCAGATTTCCTGTAGGCTCGTCTGCCAGAAGGATATCCGGACGGTTGACCAGCGCCCTTGCCAATGCAACTCTCTGCTGTTCTCCACCGGAAAGTTCATCCGGGAAGGATTTGTATTTGACCGCAAGTCCAACTTCCTGAAGTACCTCCGGGACACGTTTACGGATTACTCTTGTGGGACGGTTGACTACTCTCTGGGCAAACGCTACATTCTCATATACATTTCTGTCTTTCAGAAGACGGAAGTCCTGAAATACTACGCCCAGCTTACGGCGGTATTTGGCTACTCTTCTGTGTTTCATTCCTTCCAGACGTTCCCCGCTTACGATGATCTGGCCGGATGTGGAATCCAACTCTTTCATAAGAAGTTTGATCAGGGTTGTTTTTCCTGAACCACTGTTTCCTACTACAAAGACGAATTCACCTTTATCTATATGTAAGTTCGCATGGTTCACTGCCGGAAGGCCGGGACCATAGGACTTGCTTACATCTATAAGATCTATCATAGATTTTTCCTCCAATGGGTTAATGAATTTGTAACATTATTGTAATGTATGTTTTTGGGGATTGCAAGAGATTTTTGAGGATTCATAGAATATTCACAGTAACGTAGCCAACATTCATTACAAATTGCCTGCGGCAACAAAATTTTGACTTGCATGTCTCGGGATATTGCATACCTTATCAATTGCAATCTCGATTTCTAACTATACACTGCAAGGCTGGATTTGTAAAGGTCAAAAATGCCTGCGGCAGCAATTAAAGCTGCGGCAGGCATTGAAAATTTTCCTTCTATTATAATATATCAATATTCCAGTGTTTCCATATATTTCATGTAACGTACTACCATGAGTGCGATCTTGAATGTAATGGCATCTTCAAAAACGCGGAGATCAAGGCCTGTACTCTTCTGGAGTTTATCGAGGCGGTAGACCAGAGTGTTTCTATGGATGTAAAGCTGTCTGGATGTCTCTGAAACATTGAGGCTGTTCTCGAAGAACTTATCAATTGTAACCAGAGTCTCTTCGTCAAAGTCATCCGGGGATTTGCCGCCGAAGATTTCTTTGATAAACATCTTACAGAGTGGGATCGGGAGCTGGTAGATCAGTCGTCCGATTCCCAGAGAGCTGTATGCGATCACTTCTTTATCTCCGAAGAAAATCTTACCTACATCAAGAGCCATGCGGGCTTCTTTATAGGAACGTGATACTTCTTTCAGTTCATTGACGATAGTACCGTATGCCATATGTGTCTTACCGTCATTTCCCATTCCAAGAGTATCAAGGATAGTATGTGCAAGCTGATCCATCTCAGGATAATTCTCACCATCTTCAAGTTCCTTGACTACGATAATACTCTTCTCATCTACTGCTGTGATAAAGTCTTTACTTTTACCACCGAAAAGACTCTTCACGCTTTCCATGGAGCTGTGGTCTTTCTCCTGTGGCATTTCAAGGATCATGACTACGCGGCGGACATCTGCCTCAATGTGCAGTTTCTTCGCACGATTATAAATGTCAACAAGGAGCAGATTGTCAAGAAGAAGGTTCTTGATAAAGCTGTCTTTGTCAAAGCGTTCTTTGTACGCTACGATCAGATTCTGGATCTGAAAAGCGGCGAGCTTGCCGACCATATAAGTATCTTCATCGTCGCCATGGGCAACCAGTATATATTCCAACTGATAGTCATCACAGACTTTAAAATACTGGAACCCCTTTACAAGCTGGCTGTCGGCCTGTGATTCTACGAAAGCCTGTACATCCTGTGTTGCAATGGAAAAATCTGCAAAAGTACTTGCAAGCACTTTGCCTTCTGTGTCTAGTACACAAAATTCTGTTCTGGAAATCTCTTTTAACCCTTCAAGAGTATTCTGAAGCACCTGATTCGATATCATCTGATTTTAATCCCTTCTCATCCTATAGTGTTTATTTTCCGTTTTAACTATAAAACCTTATACCCTGTCTCTTATACACATCTGACGCTGCCGACGAACTCTAGGGTGTAGA
>ERZ1027266.1397-NODE-1397-length-12321-cov-6.613566_pt1 | contig 12321 bp, 9 predicted proteins | sample MGYA00519257_ERZ1027266 | MGnify/ENA primary metagenome ERZ1027266 (study PRJEB26926, sample SAMN06164683) | human gut metagenome | biome: ENVO:00009003; feature: ENVO:2100002; material: ENVO:00002003 | host: Homo sapiens | place: USA | collected 2012 ... | reverse complement strand
AGATTCATGAGCGTCTCGTGGGCTCGGAGATGTGTATAAGAGACAGGGATGAGGATCAGCGTTCGCATTTTATTAGGAGGATTAGCGACCGACGACGGCTTCCAGCTCATCGACCGTGATGGGGATGCGCTTGTCGCCTCCGATCATGCGGCTGCCCGTTTCGGTGACGATGACGTCGTCCTCGATGCGGATGCCGCCGAAATCGCGGTAGGCGTCCAGCGCTTCGTAATCGACGATTCCCTTGTATTTGCCCTCGGCCCTGCATTTGTCGATCAGCGCCGGGATGAAGTAGATGCCCGGTTCGTCGGTCATCACCGTACCCGGCTCGATGCGCCAGGTCGAACGCTGGATGCAGGTGCCCGACTTGGCGGCCTGCTCCGCGATTTCGGAGAAGTCGAAGCTGCGTTCTCCGATGGCTTCGCAGTCGTGCACGTCCAGGCCCATGCCGTGTCCCAGTCCGTGAGGCATGAAGAGGGTCATGGCGCCGGCAGCGACGGCATCTTCCGCCGTGCCCCGCATCAGTCCCAGCGAAATGAGTCCTTCGGCTTCGATGCGGAGTGCCGTGTTGTGAATATCCATGTAGGGCATGTGGGGGGCGATCATGGCGGCCACCCGGTCGTGCGCCGCCAGCACGATGTTGTAAATGTCTTTTTGTTTCTGGGAGAACTTGCCGCTTACGGGATAAGTACGGGTGTGGTCGGAACAGTAGTAGCTCAATCCCTCGGCTCCGGCGTCGCACAGCAGCAGGCGGCCGTTTTGCAGTACGCCGTCGCTGTGCAGGTTATGCAGCGTTTCGCCGTGCTGCGACACGATCGGCGGGAACGACACGCCCCGTCCGAATGCTTTGGAAATGCCTTCGATCGTGCCGGCGATTTCGCGCTCGACGATGCCGGGACGGCACATCTTCATTGCCGTAGTGTGCATGGCGTAGCCGATGTGGAACGATTTTTCGAGCTCCTCGATCTCCTCGGGACCTTTCTTTTCCCGCATCTCGGCTACGGCCATCATCAACTCGACCGACTTGTGATCGTGGAGTGCGCCGGGTTTGAGGCCCAGCAGGTCGGCGAGCAGCAGCTTGGTTTCGCCTCGGTAAGGGGGCAGGTAGTGGATGCGGCGTCCCTGGACGATGGCTTTGGTCAGGTGCGTTTTCATGTCGGCCAGCGGGAAGGTGTTCGAAACGCCTGCTTCGGCCCCTTGTTCGCACAGCGAAGGCTGCGGCCCCGTCCAGATGATGTCTTCGACCGTGAAGTCGTCGCCGTACAGCGCAACCTCTCCGGAGTCGGCATCGATCAGGCCGACCAGCGCCGGGGTGTTGAGTCCGAAGTAGTAGAGGAACGAGGAGTCCTGGCGGAAATAATAGGCGTTGTTGAGGTAGTTGTTGGGTGTGAGCATATTGCCCGGAATGAGGATCAGGCCGCTGCCCATCTTGCCGCACAAGGCGCTGCGGCGTCGGATGTAGATTTCTTTTGCAAACATAGTCGTATATTTTTATAATTTTCCGGCGAAACGGTTCGTTCTTCGAGAGGACGGGCCCGGCTTCTGTCCATCCGCGATGCCGGAGCGCACGCCGTCCGAACCTAATTTTGGTAAAGGTAGTGAAAAAAATCGGTAATTCGTGTCATAAAACGACTCCTTGTGACGTTTTATTAAAAACAGTGTGTCGAAACGGCTTCGGGAGTCTATGCCGGTTTTCGCAAATCGCTTCCGATTCCGCCGGACCGAATGGGCGACGGGACGCAGGGAACGGGTTCTGCGGCCGGATCGTCAGTAAAAATGGAGCGGATTTTAGATGACCTATTAAAAAAAATACTATATTTGTCCCATTGGTCTGTTGTCACGAAGAAAATACCCGTTCGTGGCATTTTAATGTAAATTTCAAAATTATTGAACTATGAAAAAAATCTTTTGTCTGACGATTTTGGCTGTCCTGTGCACTTTCGGCGTTGCATCGGCACAGCAGTTTCCCAGTGTGCAGATCGAAACCCAGGATGGCAAGACGATCGACACCAAAACCCTGATCGACGGCAAGACCCCGGTCATCATCTCTTTCTGGTCCACCACCTGCAAGCCCTGCATCAAGGAGTTAGACGCCATCAGCGAGCAGATGATCGACTGGCTGGACGAAGCAGACTTCCGGGTTGTGGCTGTTTCTGTCGATGATTCCCGGTCTATTTCCCGAGCCAAGGCTCTGGCGGCCAGCCGCGGTTGGACTACCGATTTGATGGTGGCCTACGATAAGAACCAGGACTTCAAGCGTGCATTGAACGTGAATGTAACTCCCCACGTGTTCATCTTCGACAAGGACGGAAAGATGGTGTATTCGCACACGAGCTATCTGCCCGGCGGTGAGATGGAGCTGATTCAGAAGATCAAGACCCTGCAGTAGTCCTGTAATTCCAAATTGAGCGACGAATGAAGCGACTTTTACGAATCGCGGCCCTGTTCTCCGTAACCTTGTTGTGGTGGGGCGAAAAGGGTTATGCCGCAACTCCGGCGACGGATGCAGCGAATAAAGAGACGATTTCCGCAGCTATTGAAGCGGAGGCGGATAAGAAGGACCCGAAATCGGATAAAAAATCCGACGAGCCCAAACGCAAGCGGAATTTGGGTCATTTGAGCGGCAGTTTCGAAACCAATACGATCTACTATGTGGAGGACAGCAAGACCGGTGCGGTCGTTCCTCACAACAGTTACGGTTCGAACAACTTCCTGAAGCTCGACTACCAGTTGGGGCGTTTTTCGGCCGGCGTGCAGCTCGAGTATTATCCCCATCCGCTGGTCGGGACTCCGATGCAGGGTTATGAATATGTGATGGAGGGATTCTCGATCAATAACCTGACAGAAAAGTATATCTCGTGGACGGACCGCAACTACTCGGTGACCGTCGGCGACTTTTACGAACAGTTCGGCAGCGGGTTGATCCTCCGTGCTTGGGAAGACCGGGCTTTGGGCTTCAACAATTCGCTGGGCGGTGCACGGGTCACGTTCAATATCAAGGACATCGTGGAAGGTAAGGTGCTGTATGCCTTCCCGCGTTTCAACCTGGGATACCTTTCGACCCAGATTGCTGGCGGCGACCTTTCATTCTCGCTTTCGAATGCCATCGGCTTGCTGGATCACCGGCTTTCGCTCGAGGGCAGCATCGTCAACCGGCATTTCAAGAACCTGCCTTCGTGGTACACCGAGTATCGGGACGATTATGATTTCGACCTTTCGAAGAACGTAATCAGTTATTCGGGGCGTGTCAATTACGAGTACAGGGGACTGTCGGCCAAATTCGAGTATGTAGGCAAAAGCAAGGATGTCTATCTGGACAATATGACCGGTGAAGAGGTGTTCAAGCGCGGTGACGCACAGTTGTTCGAAATCGGTTACACCGGCAGCAATTATGCTGTGATGGCGCAGTTCCGCCGCCTGAACTACATGCAGAGCCAGCTTTACCGGCCCGACGGCGGAAGCGGCAGTTTGGGCCTCCTGCCGGGCAATACGATCAATTACATTCCGGCCCTGAGTCCGCAACATACCTATATGCTGGCCGGATTGGATCCTAACAGTCCCCAGCAAAACGGAGAGATCGGCGGTCAGATCGACGCGTTTTACACGTTCAGGCGCGGTACGGCCATCGGTGGCAAGCGCGGATTGAAGATCCATGCGAATTATGCCCGCTATTATTCCATCAACGGGACGATGAGTAAACCCGGAACCAATTTCTACTACCGGGATTTCTCGTTCGACATCGATAAGAGTTGGAACAGCAAACTGCGCACGGTTCTTTTCGTGTCGTTGCAGAAGAATGCGATGCACGGTGGGGAAGACGTCATCCGCCAGAATGTTTTCGTTGCGGACGTGACCTATAAGTTTACGCCGAAATTCTCGTTGCGGGCCGAGCTTCAATATCTCTATGCGCCTCATGCGGAGGGTTCCAAAGAGGTGGATGGTGACTGGGTGGCCGGATTGCTGGAAGCCAGCTTCGCCCCCAAGTGGAGTATCTTCGTACAGGATATGTACAACCACGGCGGTTCGGAGATCAACTACTACTCGGCGGGCGCCAGCTTCACCCACTCGTTCATTCGCATCGCATTGAGTTACGGACGTAACCGCGCAGGGTATATCTGCTCGGGCGGTGTTTGCCGCGAGATGCCGGCTTATACGGGCGGTAATCTGGCGATGACGCTGACTTTCTGATCGTGAAGATTCTGATCGTCGAAAATTCCCGTATGTTTGAAAATCTAAGAAAGAGAAAAATCAACCAAAATTACTGAAATTATGAAAGGACGAACTAAATTTTTCAACTATTTCATCGCCTGCATTGCGACGCTCTCTCTGGCGACTTTCGCAGCGTGCAGCGACGATGATCCGGAGACTCCGTCCGGCAAATTGGTGCTGACGGCGAGCGCTTCTTCTTTTGTCGCCGGTGAAGGCAACGTGACTTTCATGGTGACGTATGACGGGGAGGATGTGACCTCGCAAGCAGCGATTACCAATGTGACGACCGGTGAACCGGTGGAAAACGCTGCGTGGACCACGACAGAGATCGGCGAGTACAAGTTCCAGGCTGTTTACGACAGCTATACTTCGGATCCCGTTACGGTAAGCGCCATAGACAAAAACAAAGACAAAGACAAAGAGTTCTATCGCTACGTACTGCTGCTCAAGTTTACGTATATGACGTGCGGGAATTGTGTTACGGCACAAGGATATTTCGATGCGCTGGATGAAGCGGACCGTGACCATTTTCTGGTCGTTGCCGCCCACCAGCCTGAAGGAATGCCAATGGATCCTTATTGGTGTTCGGAGGGGATTAGTTTGAAGAGTAAGATGAAAGTAGGTGTGTATCCTACTTGGTCTTATAATTTCGAGGATTTGGTTGTCGGTATCGGAGCGGGTGCCATTTCCAAAACTTCGATCCGGCAGCAGATCAGTCATGCGGAGAAAACCTATCCGGCCGTTTGCGGTGTGAAAGCGACCTCCACGCTCGAAGGTTCGACGGCTAAGATCGAGGCGACCGTTCAGTTCCAGCAGGCCGGTAATTACAAGATCGCTTGCGTGCTGGTTGAGAATAATATTGAAAACAAGGAGACGTACAATACTTTCAACCATGTTTTGCGTGCGGCCCAGACCGATATGGAGGGCGATGCCGTTACGCCGGCCGTAACTGCTCCGGAGGAGCGCACGTTCAATTTCGAGGCGACGATCGGGGAGGACTGGAATGCCGAGAACTGCGCCTTCGTGGTTTATGTATTCAAAGAGGAGGCCAATGGCAAGTATATTGTCAATAACGGTGCTGAATGTACTGTTGATGGTTCTGTGGATTACAGATATGAGTTGTAGGATATAATTTGTATAAAAAAATCCTTTGCTAGCAACAGTAAAGGATTTTTTTTATATCTTGCAATGTGTTAAAACTTTAATTATTGTTAGAAGTTTTTTTGAAAATGTTGAATTGTAAGAGAATATTATCTTTCAATAGATAATGAGTAACTTATACATTTTTACTTTTGATTTTTTCATCCAATTTTAACCTTTAATCAATAATAACTATGAAATGGCATTTTAATTTCTTTAGATTTGCTGTCATGTGTGCGGCTTTTGTTGCCCTTGCCGGTTTTATGGCTTGTAGCGACGACGATTCCGAATCCGGCCCAAAACTTGTTTTAAGGGCGAGCGCATCCTCGTTCGTGGCGGGTGAAGGCAGCGTGACATTTACCGCGACTTTTGCCGACAAGGACGTAACCGCCGAGGCCGTGATTACGAATGTAACCTCTGGCTCTGAAGTTCGGGACGCCACCTGGACTACGGACGAGAAAGGAATCTATGAGTTCCGGGCGACGTACGATGGCAAGACATCGAATATCGTTTCGGTGAGGGCGCGATTGGCTACGGAATCGGACGCTTTTTATCGGAATGTGCTGCTGACGAAATTTACGGCGGTATGGTGCGGGCCTTGTGCGTCGGCACAGTCGTATTTCGAGCAACTGGAACCTGCCGAATCCGAACGCTTCCTGGTCGTCGCCGCACATCAGGGGGACCGACTGGCTGTTTCGGTTGGTGAAAGACTCGCCTTGAAGTTGAAATACAGAGGAGTTCCTACCTGGAATTACAATTTTGCGACAGCCGTTTCGGGGGTAGGCCCGGGAGGTATTACGGCGACGTCGATCCGTAGCCAGATCAAGAGTGCTATGGAGGAGTATCCGGCCGTTTGCGGTGTGAAGGCCGAGTCGGAACTTGACGGGCAGACAGCAAAGATTCGGGCGACGGTAAGGTTCCAACAGGCCGGTAATTATAAGATCGCCTGTGTGCTTACCGAAAATGATATTCAGAAAACTAACAATGAAACGCTACCCGTTTTCAACCATGTTCTGCGGGCGGCACTTACGAATATGGAAGGTGATCCGATCGCTCCTGCCGTTGCGGAAGCCGGTGAGCGCAGTTTCGATTTCGAGGTCTCCCTGAATAACGGCTGGGATTCTCAGAATTGCGAATTTGTTATCTACGTGTTCAAGGAAGAGGAGGACGCTGCCTTTGTCGTCAATAACGGGGCCGTATGTCCCGTCGGCGGGAAAGTCGATTATAAATATGAGTCCGTCAAATAGTTTCGGTTGTATATGGGAAGAAAACAGAAAAGCCGGGGTGTTCTCGGCTTTTCTGTTGCGGATGCTCTGTCGCATTCCGAATATATGTAAAAAATCCTCGACCGTGTGGCCGAGGATATAATCGCTGCTTTAGTGTAAGCGGTGTTATTTGAGGTCCTTGGCTTTGAGGCGGACGATTTTTCCATCCCGGACAACGACCAATTCGCCATCTTCTTTTTTGACTTTTTCAATCAAACGCTTACGGGCAAGCAAAATTCCGGCGTTGATTTTCTCCTGCATCTGCTTGATCTCAATTTCGCTCATAATCTGCAATCGTTTTATAGGATAACGTATCTTCGATATGGGTTGTTATGTCTTTTCCTCCCAATGCGATGATTCTGATCTGTTCGTCTGCCGAACTGTTGTCGTAGATCGCCCAATAGTTGCAAAGGGGAATATAGAGAGCGGTCAAATTCTTTATCCCATTGGCATAGCGGCGACGAATCACATCCGAAGGAATATTGTGGCCTCCCTCTCGCACACGGGTCGCGACGCGTTCGATAGCCTGTTCGGGGGTCGGCAACCAAAAATAGAGCAGCGTCACGAAGTAACCTTTTGCTTGCGCCCGTTCTATGAACTTTACATAAGAACGCGTGGACAATGTCGTTTCAAAAGCAAAATCCGACCCTTCGGACAGCAGGTCGTCCATTCGTTGAAGCATCAATCGTCCTGCTTCGATCGCCACGCTTTCCGGGTTGAACGGCGACAGGCCTTTCGCTATTTCATCCGCATTGACGAACTCCTTGCAGCCGAGCATTTCGGGCAGTACGGCATAGGATGCAGTCGTCTTTCCCGCACCGTTGCAGCCCGCTATGATATATAGTTTTGGCATATCGTACGGACAAAGATAGCTAATTTTACGATTACAGGCTGTTTTACTGTGATAAAATGAGACGAATCAGCCCCAAAGGTCAATTTAGGCCTTCTGTCAAAGTTTGTTCGTTGGTCGTTCTATGAATTGTTTCGGATATTGCTCGTTGGAGCCAGTCAACGGGAAATGAAACTCTTTTTGTTTGTCTTCTAACGATGTATCGCCGAATATAACTGTATCGCTTTTGATATGAGCTTCGAAAAGATTGAGGTATGGTTCATCTGTGAATCCAGGCCATTTTTGTAGGTCCTGTCAGCTTTTTTGAATGGCTTTGATTTTCATTTATTTGCGTATTGCGCAAGCAATCGAGGGTAGCAGATTCGGGGTACAATAATATAGCACAAACAGCTTTTCAACCCCTTTTCGCTGTGCAGAAACAAAAAAAGCCAGCAGTTACATTTCTGTAAATTGCTGACTTTTCGAGCCGAAACCGAGATTTGAACTCGGGACCCCTTCATTACGAGTGAAGTGCTCTACCGCTGAGCTATTTCGGCAATAGGGAGTTTTGTGAAACCCTTTCGGGATGCAAATATCGGAAAATTTTTTGAATAAAATCAAATGGTAAGGACTATTTCTTGGAAAAAGTGCGATTTTTTCTCTCATTCTTGCTATCTTCGCCCCGAAAATTTCATATCTCCAGGGTTTCGGAGGTCGTACGGACCGGAATCCGAATCCTCGGGAAGATAAAAAATTACGAGGAGTTAATCCGCTAATAAACAAAACCGTCATGCAAGATAAGGCTACGCTCAATCCTACTCCGGATCAGACATTCGAGATCGTTGGTCAGGGGGCGTATGATTTTGTCCGGGTTCTGACCCATTCCAAACAGTTGCAGCGCCAGGGCCGGGTCGAAGAGGCCTGCAACGAACGCTTTCACGCCTTTCAGCGCATTTCCGAATTATTGCCCGAAGACGAGGAGGTGATTCTCGAATGGGAGGATCCCAATACGCGTGCGGCGCTCGAGGTGATTCACGCTTCGGCGATCGACCATTTCCTGATCAACGATTTCGAAATGTCCACCGCCATGCTCGAATTGCTTCTCGAACTGGATCCCGAAGACCATCTGGAGGCGATTATCCTATTGGCGTTCAATTACCTGGCAATGGAGGAGTATGAACTTTTCGACGAGGTGAGCAACGATATTTCCGATAAATACGCCTGCAAGGAGGTGTTGACCATGTGGGCGGCTTTTCGGCGCAGCGGCCGTATTCCCGAGGGCGATGCGATCCGTTTCAGGACCCGATTCGCACCCTATTTTGCCGAATTTACCTCCGACGAACATCCTGCCGACGGGCAGTACCTGGAGGATATCGAGAGCGAGCGCCCTTCGATGCAGGCCCAGGCTCGTGAGCTGTGGCTCCGCACTGAAAATCTTTGGACGCTTTTTCCCGATTTTATCGCGGCGCTTCGAAGGTAGCCCCTCCCGATTTTTTCCGGAGCGAAGTTACCGGTAAGGGCGCATATGCCGTCTATCGTGCGAGTTGTTATGAGAGGAGGGCGATTTGTGAGGGGATTTCCCCGATTTTACGAATCCGACCGGCGTAGTTCGTCACTCCTTCGTCCGGTGTGAGCGAGTCTCCCCGATCTTCTTGCAAGAGATCGAATCGAGGCTTTCCGTCCGATCGGAAGCCGATGAATATCGGGGTAATTAAAATGTGTATTTGTAAAAAAGAAACACCGGACTTCATAGTCCGGTGCCTTGTTTCTTATCCGATCGTATCGACCAGTTTGTAGAGCTTGTCGCCCCGGCGGATGAGTTGGACGGTTTTGACCGAGCAGGTCGTTCCCTGGAGTACTGTTTGCACGGGGTGCTCGTCCACGAAGATTTCATCCCCGTGCTGTTCGACCACTCCGGTCGTTTCGCCCATCCAGAGCAGTTCGTCCCCTTCGTGTAGAGGAGCCGCTTCGACGAGCACCTCGGCCACCGAGATTTTTTTGAAGAAATTGGTCACCTTGCCCACATAGACTTTGCGTTTGGTGGCGGCCGATCCGTGGTGGCGGCTGTGCTCCACGATCGGGCGTCCTGCGTAGTATCCTTCCCAGAATCCGCGATTGAATACCGTTGCCAGCCGCTCTTTCAGTGCGGCGGCCAGTTCCGGCGTGTAGGCGCCGTCTTCCATGGCCCGGAGCGCCCGGTCGTAACATTCGACCACGCGTTTGACGTATTCCGCACCCCGCGCACGCCCTTCGATCTTGAGAACCCGCACGCCCGATTCGATGAAGTAGTCGAGAAAGTCGATCGTGCAGAGGTCTTTGGGCGAGAGGATGTAGTTATCTTCGACGTCGAGTGTTTCGCCCGTTTCGGGGTCCGTAACCAGGTATTTGCGACGGCAGATCTGCCGGCAGGCTCCCCGGTTGGCCGAGAATCCGTCGCTGGTGTGGAGCGACAGGTAGCATTTGCCCGATATGGCCATGCAGAGGGCGCCGTGGGCGAACATTTCGATCCGTACCAGCTCTCCGCCGGGGCCCGTGATCCGCTGCCGTTCGATTTCCCGGCTGATACGGGCGACCTGCACCAGGTCCAGTTCCCGGGCCAGGACCACTACGTCCGCCCATTGGGCGAAGAACCGGACGGCTTCGATGTTGGAGATGTTGCTTTGCGTGGAGATATGTACGTCCATGCCGACGCTGCGGGCGTATTGGATGGCAGCCATATCGGTGGCGATGATGGCGTCCACGCCCACCTCGCAGGCACGGTCGATGGTCGCGTGCAGGGTTTCGATCTCTTCGTCGTAAATCACCGTATTGACCGTCAGATAGCTTTTCACGCCGTGTTCACGGGCGATCGAAACGATCTGCCCCATATCTTCCAGGGTGAAGTTGGCGGCGGATTGGGCCCGCATATTGAGCCTTCCCACTCCGAAATAAACGGAGTTGGCTCCGGCGTCGATCGCTGCATGCAGGGATTCGTAACTTCCTGCAGGAGCCATGATCTCTATGTCGCTGCGTTTCATTGGGCCGAGGATTTATTTGTTGCGTCCGATCAGGCTGCCGGCGTACTCCCGCAGGCGGGCCGTGCCTTCCGACTGTACGGATAACGTATCGAGAGTGTTCAACGCCCGCTCGAAGCGGTGGTTGATCTGCTGTTCGGTCAGACGGGCGACGCCCAGTTTGTCGAAAACCTCCCGCACGCGCGCGATCTTCTGCTGATCGGAAAGAGTCGGATCGGAATAGGTCGAAGCGAGGATTCGATGCTCGGCGGCCGACGCCTTGCTGAGGGCCATGACCATCAGGTAGGTCTTTTTGCCTTCGAGGATGTCGCCTCCGATCGCCTTGCCCAGCCGTTCGTCGCCGTAACTGTCCAGCAGGTCATCCTGCAACTGGAACGCCAGTCCCAGTTCGGTGGCGAAACGATAGAGGCGTTGACAGTCTTCTTCGCCCGCCCCGCCGATGATCGCTCCGATGACGGTCGCACCCGACAGCAGGGCCGAAGTTTTGAGTTCGATCATGTGGAGATACTCCTCGACCGAAACCGACTCCCGGGCTTCGAAATCCATATCGTATTGTTGTCCTTCGCAGACTTCGATGGCCATCGTATTGAAGCGGGCGAGAATCTGCGGCAGCACCTGGGGCGGGTATTCGCTCAACAGGCGGTAGGCGCTGATGAGCATCGCGTCGCCCGACAGGATGGCGACGTTCTGTCCCCATTTGGCGAAGACGGAAGGGTTGCCCCGGCGCATCGCCGCGTTGTCCATGATGTCGTCGTGCAGCAACGTGAAGTTGTGGAAGACCTCGACGGCTGCCGCTGCCGGCATGGCCGCCTGGGGCTGGTCGGAGAAGATTCCGCAGGTGAGCATCAGCAACATGGGACGCAACCGTTTCCCGGTCATCGTGAGGGAATAACTGATCGGTGCGTACAACCTGCCGGGTTCTTCGGGGTATCCGATTTGTCCCAGATAATGTTCGATGGCCTCCAGAATTTGGTCGTTGTTTTGCATGCTGAAACTCGCTGGATAAGAATCGTTGAACTTCGTCGTCGTTTTCTTCGCTCGGCATAATTCGGGAAATTCGTTTTGCCTGCTCTTGTCGAAAACATTCCCCCAAAAGTAGGAAAAAAAGTCGATAGCGTGCAATTATTTTCTAACTTTGGGCTGATAAACCTGTAAAATTTATCTTTTTTATGAAAAAATTGGTCATCGGCATTGACATCGGAGGGATCAATACGGTTCTCGGTTTGGTCGATCGCACGGGTGAAGTCTATGCCCGGTCTTCTTTTCGTACGGCGGAATACCCTTTTTTCGACGACTATCCGGCTTATGTGGAAACGCTCGGAATGATGCTGCGGAAACTCTGCGGGAGTATGCCTGCCGATGCCGTGCTGACGGGGATCGGGATCGGTGCTCCGAATGCCAACTATCATACGGGTCGTATCGAACGGCCGGTCAATCTCTGGAAGTTTCGTCCCGAAGAGCGGGAGCCGGACGAAAGGAGCCGATTTTTCACTCTTTGCGAAGACCTCGGCGAATTTTTTCCCGGGATTCCCGTCCGTATCACCAACGACGCCAATGCCGCCGCTCTCGGGGAGATCGCTTACGGCAATGCCGGGGGAATGCGGGATTTCATCATGGTAACGCTTGGAACCGGGTTGGGATCGGGATTCGTTGCCGGCGGTCGGATGATCTACGGGCACGATGGCATGGCCGGAGAGCTGGGGCATGTCGTTGTCGAACCCGGAGGACGGCAATGCGGCTGCGGACGCCGTGGCTGTCTGGAAACCTATGTTTCTGCGACGGGTGCCAAACGGACGGCCTTCGAGTTGATGGCCCGGGACTGTCTCTTATACACATCTCCGAGCCCACGAGACGCTCATGAATCTCG
>ERZ1027266.1392-NODE-1392-length-12378-cov-8.731802_pt1 | contig 12378 bp, 9 predicted proteins | sample MGYA00519257_ERZ1027266 | MGnify/ENA primary metagenome ERZ1027266 (study PRJEB26926, sample SAMN06164683) | human gut metagenome | biome: ENVO:00009003; feature: ENVO:2100002; material: ENVO:00002003 | host: Homo sapiens | place: USA | collected 2012 ... | reverse complement strand
TTGACGTGCTGAGTGATGCGGTTATTTATGCAGACGGATTGAATATTTATGCAAAGATTGCTTCTACCGCATAAAACGCTCATATTTAACGTTTTTACGTTTATTATGGGAACCACATATATAGAGTTGGAAAGTGCCGAACTTCTCACGTAGGATGTGACGAGTATCTATTTTTCTTTTGATAGGCAGCTATTATTTCTGCCAAACTGTATTTCTGTATTCGAGGGGAGTGCATCCAGTCTGTTTCTTAAACCAAGTGCTGAAATGGGTAGCATATTGAAAGCCCAGTTTGCCCGCAATATCACCTAAGGCTTCTTCCCGGCACGCCAGCAATTCTTTGGCGTAGGTGAGCATTTTCAAGTGGATGTGCTTCAAGGCGGAAAGGCCAGTGGCTTTCTTTACCAAATCACTAAAATAGTTTGTGGAGAGACAAAGTTCGCCAGCGCAATAGGCTACCGTGGGAATGCCTTGCAGGAGAGGCTTATTGGAGGCGAAATAGTGGTTGAGCAGTTGGTCGAAGCGTTCCAGCAACTCCTTGTTTACGGTCTGTCTGACATCAAACTGACGTTCGTAGAATCGGCGGCAATAATCCAATAGCAACTTTAAATAGTCAATCACAATGGCAGTATCTGACGCTTCTTCTCTTTTCAATTCCTCTTCGATGCTATGCAGCAGCCCCAGGAAAGTTTGCTTCTCTGTAGCATTGAGCTGGATGGCTTCCCGCAGACTGTAGTCAAAATACGTATAATCTTTTAGCAAAGGAAGCAGATAGGTTCCCTTCAAAAGGTCGGGATGAAACAGCAGGGCATGGCCTTTCACCTGATGAAGCTTCCCGTCATCTTCTGATCCTGCTACTTGGCCGGAAGCCAGACACACCAACGTGTCGGGCTGGTAATCGTAGATGCCCATGCCATAGCGTAAATCGGTAAATTTCACTTCTTTCAAGTAGATGGCATAGTAACCAAACACTCTGCGCAAATTGGAAAAACGGATTGGTGGGAGCCTGTTGAAATCAACTACATGGATGAGCGGGTGCAGTGGCGCGGTACCGATCATCTCACAATAATCTGCTATCTGGTTTATCTTATCATTCATTCTGTTCATACTGATGCACTTAATATACGTACAAAGGTATCGCTTTTTTCAGTAATTTGCGTATTTTATCCAAGTAAATGCGTAAGGCCACTGCAAGAAAATCTCCATAACTTTGCAACCGAAATCAAGAAGAGGTAAAGGTTATGGATACAAAACAAAAGAAAATAATAGGTTTGGTGTTGTCGAGCTACTTGGTGACAGCGATGAATGGTGCAGTTATCATCACAAGTTTGCCCCGAATGGCAGCAGAGTTACAGCTCGACATGTCCACCCTATCGTGGGTGCAAAATGTTTACGTATTGGCATGGGGAAGTCTTATGCTGATGGGAGGTAGAATGAGCGATGTACTGGGCCGACAACTCATAATGACCGCTTCGCTGTTGCTCTTTGGGGGCGGAACGCTTTGGGCGGGTCTGTCAGCTTCAGCTTTCAGTCTGATTGCATCTCGACTGGTTCAGGGGATTGGCGCTGCCATTTTGGCCCCCACTTCATTGGCGCTGATTATGGATTATTTCGAAGGAAGAGAACGAGTGCGTGTCGTTTCGTGGTACAGCTCTATCTCCGGCATAGGCATGTGTGTCGGGCTTATCTTGGGAGGGATACTTACAGAAAACTACTCGTGGCGATGGGGGTTCTACTCCTATTTGCCCCTCATTGGGTGGATGATGTACCTCAGTCATTTCACACTTGACAGGCATACATCAACGAAGCAAACAGTAGATGGCTTGGACGTGAAAGGCACTTTGCTCTCAACATTAGGCATCTTTTCTTTCATTTATGCCATTAATGGCTCGGAGCACCCTTGGGTATTTGGCACTTTGGCACTCATCCTGCTCACCTTATTCTTACAGGTGGAGAAGCGTGCCGCTTCGCCCATTATGCCCCTGCGTCTGTTTGACAGCGTGCGAAGCCGAGCCCACGGAGCGCGTATCCTTTTTGCAGGTGCCATGATGGGATATTACTTCTTCATCTCGGAATATCTGCAAGAGGTACTTTCGTTTACGGCGCTGCAGGTGGGATGGGCCTTTCTACCCCTTACGCTTTTCACCTTCGTAGCTGCCATATTAGTTCCCGGCATGGTAGGTCGCTTTGGCAATAAATCGACATTGACCCTGGGTATGGTGCTGATGCTGCTGGGGTTTTATTGGACGATGCAGATTTCGGAGCAGAGCGATTACTACCTCGATATAGCGCCTGCCATGTTACTTCTTGGCGTGGGACAAGGATTTGTGATGAGTCCGCTCACCAATTTAGCCATTATAGGCGTGGAGGGTGCTGACGCTGGTGCTGCATCTGGCCTTGTCAACGCCACGCATCAAATAGGGTGTTCCTTAGGGCTCTCCATCATGGTGACCTCATCGGCTCATTTCACGCAGTTGGCAGATATTTGCCGACAGGCTATGCGATGTGGTTTTGGATTTATGACAATCGCCTTTCTTTTAATTTGGGCAAGCAAACAGAATATTCATTTAATCAAAAAGATATGGAAACAACGACGTTAAACAATGGTGTAAAAATGCCCACGCTGGGCTTTGGTGTGTATCAGATTCCTGCTGATATTTGTGAAGACTGCGTAGTGCAGGCCTTAGAAGCCGGCTATCGACTGATAGACACGGCTGCTGCTTATGGCAATGAGGTGCAGGTGGGTAGGGCAATTAAGCGAAGCAGCGTGCCTCGCGAAGAACTCTTTGTAACCACAAAATTATGGTTGCAAGATGCTTCGTACGAAGGAGCTAAGCGTGCCTTCGAACGCTCTCTTCAGCGCCTTGGCCTCGACTATCTTGACCTTTACCTCATTCACAAACCGCTGGGCGATTATTATGGTGCTTGGCGCGCCTTGACGGAATTGTATCGTGAGGGACGCGTTCGGGCCATCGGCGTGTGCAATTTCTCGCCCGACCGATTGGTTGATCTCATCTGCAACAGCGAGGTGATTCCGATGGTCAACCAGATAGAGACACACGTGTTCTGGCAGCACAACGCATTTCATGAACTCATGGAGCGTAAGGGCGTCGTGCATCAGTCATGGGGTGCATTTGTGGAGGGACGCAACAATTTCTTCCACAACGAGACACTGCAAGCCATAGCCGACGCACACGGCCGTAGCATTCCGCAAGTAGCCCTTCGCTGGTTGTTGCAACGAGGCATTGTCTGCATACCTAAATCGGTGCATCGGGAGCGAATGGAACAAAACAAAGCCGTGTTCGACTTCACGCTTTCGCCCGAAGAGATGGCACGCATCCAAACGCTCGACCTTGACCGCTCGGCATTCTATTCTCATTTCGACCCCGAAAAGGTAGAGTGGCTGAACCAAGTTCGTTATGACATTTAATATAGTAGGAGATGATGAAAAATATTATATTACGGCTCTGGAGAGGTTGTCTATCCACGGACAATCTCTCCTGAGCCACGTTTTTGGGGTTAAAATCTAAGGATGCAAATCCAGAATCAGCCCCCTTGATATGAAAGAGCCATTACCGATTCAGGTTTTTTCAATGTATGCATACAACATTTCGCAGGAAATGCTTGTGTATTCCAAGTTTTTTATAGAATTTTGTATTAAGAGTCATGCATACGTTGACTGAAGCTTAATGGCGCAGACACCACTAACATATTATATAAATCAGCGTAGTGCAGAACTCCAGAAAAAAAAGATTATAATTTAAAAGAATTCCGTATTCGGATAAGATTTATAATACGACTATGAAGATAGGATTATTTGTACCCTGCTATGTGGACGCACTCTACCCGGAGGCAGGTGTTGCCACTTACAAGCTGCTTAAGCATTACGGGCTTGACGTGGGTTATCCAGAACGACAGACTTGCTGCGGACAGCCGATGGCAAATGCCGGATTCCAGGATAAGTCGATGAAGGTAATAGAGAGTTTCGACGAACTGTTCAAGGACTACGACTACATCGTGGCTCCGTCCGCCTCATGCGCTGCATACGTGAAAGTGTATTATCCCAAGATTCTGAAGGGCAAGCACGAGTGTGTCTCCTCCAGGAAGATTATGGATATAGTGGAGTTCCTCCACGACGTGCTGAAGGTGAAGGAAGTGCCGGGAAAGTTTCCACACTCCGTGAGTGTGCATAACAGCTGCCACGGAGTGAGAGAACTGAACCTGTCGTCGCCCTCGGAATGCAACGTCAAGCCATTCAACAAGATTATCGACCTACTGCAGCTTGTCGACGGCATCACCATCCATGAGCCGGAGCGAAAGGACGAGTGCTGCGGCTTCGGCGGCATGTTCTCCATCGAAGAGCCTGACGTTTCCACCCGTATGGGAGAGGACAAGATAAAGAGGCACATCGCCACCGGGGCGGAATACGTGACGGGTCCCGACTCCTCATGCCTCATGCACATGGCCGGCATCGCCAAGAAAGAGAAGATGCCTATCAAATTCATCCACGTTGTCCAGATTTTAGCCGCAGGATTATGAGCACAGAACATTCAAAGAGAGCTGCCCGCTTTATTGCGGATGCAGAGAAGACCAGCTGGCACGACGCTACCTTCTGGTCGGTAAGAGAGAAGCGCGACAAGATGGCACAGGAGCTGCCGGAGTGGGAAGACCTGCGCGAACAGGCTTCGCAAATAAAGAAGCACACCATCACCCATCTGGCAGACTATCTCGAGCAGTTTTCCGACTGCCTGGAGAGCCGCGGAGTGAAGGTGCATTGGGCGAAGGATGCCGCGGAGTTCAACGAGACGGTGCTTTCCATTCTGCAGAGCCACGGTGTGAAGAAGATGGTGAAGTCGAAGTCCATGCTCACCGAAGAGTGCGAGATGAACCCCTATCTGGAGCAGCACGGCATCGATGTAGTGGAGACCGACCTTGGTGAACGCATCATCCAGCTCCTGCATCAGAAGCCGAGCCATATCGTGATGCCTGCCATCCATCTCAAACGGGAGGAAGTGGGCAGAATGTTTGAGGAGAAAGGAATATCGAAAGAAAAAGGAAACTACGACCCTACATATCTCACCCGTTGCGCCCGTTTGCATCTGCGCGACCAGTTCATGCAGGCTGGAGCCGGCATGACGGGATGCAACTTCGGTGTGGCAGCCACCGGCGACTGTGTGGTATGCACGAACGAGGGCAATGCCGACATGACCACCTCTATGCCCAAGCTGCATATCGTGGCTATGGGCATCGAGAAACTGGTGCCCGACTACAAGTCGCTTGCCGTCTTCCAGCGCTTGCTCTGCCGCAGCGCCACAGGACAGCCCACCACAGCCTTCACGTCCCATTTCCGCCAGGCACGTCCCGGAGCAGAAATGCACGTGGTGCTCGTGGACAACGGCAGGAGCGACATGCTCGCCGACAGCGACCATTGGCAGACGCTGAAGTGCATGCGGTGTGGAGCCTGCATGAACACCTGTCCCGTATACCGCCGCTCGGGAGGCTACAGCTATACGTATTTCATTCCGGGTCCCGTGGGAGTGAACCTCGGTATGCTCCGCGACCCGAAGAAATACAGCGATAATGTGTCGGCATGCACCCTTTGTCTGTCTTGCGACAATGTGTGTCCGTCAAAAGTTGGTCCGGGGTCTCAGATATATGTATGGCGACAGAGTCTGGAGAAATTGGGAAAAGCCGACCCTATAAAGAAAATGATGTCGGCAGGCATGGAGTATCTGTTCGACCGTCCTGCCCTCTACACCACGGCACTCAAATTCGCTCCGCTTGCCAACTACGTGCCCGACTGCTGCACCCATTTCGGTAATATCAACGCATGGGGCATCGGCCATGCCATGCCTGAATTCGCCAAGAAATCATTCCATGAACTGTGGAAGGAAGGCAAGGTGAAGTAAAAGAAGGATTCATTTGAAAGAAAGTATGAAGAAAGAAGAATTTTTGAATAAGTTGCGCCAGAACACGCACTTTCAATACGATATGCCAAAGGAGGAGATAAAAGGCATCGAATACGAAGACACCTTTGGACAGTTCGTCAGGATGACCGAGACGGTAGGCGGTCATGTCATCAACGATGTCCGGAAGGATGCCGACCTCAACGAACTGGTGCGCAGAGCTTATCCTGACGCCAAGGTGTTCTGCTCTAATCTAAATGGAATAACGCTGGAGGGACTGAAAGGCGGCAATGATTCCACAGCCTTAGAACTTCGTAATCCGGATACCGTGGCAGAGGCAAACGACCTGAACGGCACCGATGTAGCCATTGTGCAAGGCACGGTGGGAGTTGCCGAGAACGGCTGTATATGGATTCCGCAGACGATGAAGGAGAAAGCGTTGCTTTTCATCTCAGAGTATCTTGTAATAGTGCTCGACAGGAAGAACATCGTCAACAACATGCACGATGCCTATGACCGCATCGGGATGGATGACCGGTATAACTTCGGCACGTTCATCAGCGGACCCTCGAAGACTGCCGACATAGAGCAGGCTCTTGTCATGGGAGCACAGGCTGCACGCGGAGTTACCGTTGTGCTGGTGGATGAATAGTGGTTTTGTCACCTTATTAAAATATATAGACCTAAAAAGAATGTTGGTTTTATGGTGGTTGTGTCAACCGTCATAAAACCAACATTCTTTTTTTCTGACTTCGTTATAGTGTCACCCAAAAATCCTTGTCAAAGAGTTATGCTATTTTCAGATACCTTGCCATCAACATTGTCTGAGTGTAAACTTCCCTGTTCAGAGTTAGCTTATTTTGTTGATATGCGTTTAATAGATGGAGCATAGCTTTTGCAGATTCTCCTCGAAGTGTTCTTTGTCGATGGCGCTGTTCTTCAGCGTGGAGCGATAATTGTATATCGTTTGCAGCGAGTATGAGAGGATGCCGGCAATCTTGGGACTCTCCGTTACGCCCAGTCTCACCAAGGCTGCTACACGCAAGCTTGGGGTCAACTCGTTGTCTTTCGTAGGCTGGATTTGCGCCTCGGGCGTCAATAAGGTGTTAAGCTCCTTTACAAACGATGGATAGAACGAGAGGAATATTTTGTCGAACTGCGACAAGAAGTTCTGATTCTCCTCGGTACTCCGTCTTGAAGACGAGAGTATGCTCAGCAACTCTTTCTGCTGATTTGCCTTGATCTTGCGTATCACCAGTTTGCGCTGATTGTCCAACCGCTCGATATATTGATAGCAGAGCATGATAAAAGTATTGACCATAAGTTCTCGCTTTGCGTTGGTGTTTTCAAGTTCATCGTTGGCATCCCTAAGCGATTTGTTTGAACCGTTAAGTTCATCGTTGGAGTTCTGAAGCTCGTTGTTGGAGTCTTTAAGTGCTTTGTTGGAGTCCCTAAGTTCGTTGTTAAAGTTCTTTAGTTCATTGTTGTTGTATTTAAGTTCATCGTTGTTGTATTTAAGTTCATCGTTAGAGTTCTGAAGCGCTTTGTTGGAGCTCATTAGCTCATTGTTGGAGTCCTGAAGCGCTTTGTTGGAGCCTTTTAGCTCATCGTTGGAGTCCTGAAGTGCTTTGTTGGAGCCTTTAAGCTCATCGTTGGAGTCTTGAAGCGCTTTGTTGTCCTTTTTCTGTTGTTTGTTGATTGCGCTCAACTGTTCCGTCAAGGCTTTCTGCTCCTTCTCCGTCAGTTTCAATAAATGGTTTTTCCGGCTGATGTACACTACAGCAGTAGCAATGGCTGCCAATAACAAAAGTATGCATATTATCGCCACTTTTTGCCAAGAGCCTTCCTTTTGGAGTTTTTCGTTGTAAGCCGACAGTATGACATTAAGGTTGGCGTATAGCTCCACACGTTGCAGACGACTATTATATTCATGTGCGTCCTTCAATGTTTGATTGATATATTTCTGGGCTTTGTCAAGATCATTTTTGTTTTTATAAAGCGACAGAGCAACATCCTGCAATGCCAGACTCTCATTGTTTGACGACATTACATCGCTAATCGCCGCAAGCAGCAGATAACGTTCCTGCTGCTCAAATTGCTTATTCTTGCCGTAAGCCTTCGACAGAGCGTATGCCGCCCTGCCGTACATGCGGTTTTCGGGTCCGAACATTTGCATTGCCTTATTCAATGAAGCGCTAATCTCATTGATACTCCTGCCTGAGAAAAAGAGATTTATACCTTTCATATAATAATACATTGCGCTATTCTTCGGACAGTAGTATAGTGCCTTGCCAATATATTCCTTGAACAGTTCGTTATAATGTTGGCTGAACTCCATTTTCTGACAATAGGCATTCAGATTGTAATAAAGTGAACTCTGGGCGCAGTAGAAAAGGAAATTTTGCTTTGCATCAGATTGTGATATCTCGATATTGTCCAGACTTTCCTTCGCCTCAATATAGAAGCCTCGTTCAATCAGCAGACTTGCCTTTGTAATCAGGAATCGGTTGCAATAATCAGAATTGCCAGTCTGTTTGGCAAGGTTTATTCCCCTTTGGACATACACCATTGCCGAGTCGTAAACGTATGGACTATACTCATTGACCAACTTCTCATATATGCGCAGCTTGTCTGCCGGGTTGGTCACGTATTTAGCACCAAGCTGAATGTCTTTTAGTCTTTTTTCTTTGATAGAATCATAAACAGCACTATTGGCTATTACAGAGTCTAAACGTTTGTAAAGATTGTTGTTGTGTGCGTGGGCACAAATTGCACAAACACAGATAGTAAAGATTATAATTTTTGTTCTCATTGGCATTTCAGTAAATCAGTCCGTATCTTATTTGCTACAAAATTAAAGATTTCTCGTTGAATTATCATGCTTATTTCCTACTTTTTTTCTTGTTTTTTTTGTTGACTCTTACTTTCTACCCCCCCCCAGAATATTTGGTAAATAACTGTATGTATGACAGTTATACTTTTCATATTCTTACTCTTGCTTACCATAACATTACCCAATGAACTTAGATCCACGGAATCAATATACCTTTGCACCGAAAAATTTGATTGGTATTAGTTTTAATGTAAAAAGGAAACGATTTTATTCAAATCTTAAAGAATGTCTAAAAAAATTATCAAGGGTATTTGTCTTGTCGCATCTCTCTTGCTTTTTACTATGTCAGTGGATGCCGCAACCGTAAATGGTGTGGGAAAAAGCGAGAAGAATGTTTGGCAGGATTCAGATTCGTCTAAGGAGAATTATTTTAACAACCGTCGTGCACTCGTAGGACCCGGTTGTGTTATCAACAGCCTTTTTGATGGCGTTGAAGTGGTTTCAGGAACAAAAGACCTTCAGAACATTTGTAATGATGATATGGATGATTATGCTACGATCCCGGCTCTTGTTGGTGCTACCGTTGTAGCAAGTCCTATTATCAGCATTAAAGATAATCAGCATTATTATGCTGGTGGTACAGAGGCTGGTTTTGTCATTTGTGCAAAATCAGATGCAAGCATCCTTACTCTCGATTTAGCACAGTTCTACAAAATACAGTTTCTCAAGGACGGCAAAGCGGTAGGCGACCTCCAGTCTATTTCTACAGGCAAGTCTGTCACCGGACTCGGTTTGTCGCTGCTGACATTCCCTGGTTCAGATCAGGTAAACAAATTGTACATGGCTACAGCTCCCGGTAATTTCGATGAAATCAAGCTTGTTCAGTGTGGAGTTGATGCCAAGTTGCTCTCTGCTATAAATATCAAGTATGCGTTTGTAGGCAAGGCTCGTGAGTATACTATTACCAAAAACAAGGAGAATGGTATTGCGAAGTATTCTCAGGAACAGAAGCGCGGAACGTTTACATTGAGTACAAGTAAGTTGGGTGGTGATATGATTGATGAGAATCTTACCAATGGCTATGCAGCTGTAGTAGGAGTGTTAGTTCCAGTATCAACTCCAGTTACTGTTTACGCCAAGCCTTCTGATAATAAGGAGTCATTCCCTAAGGGAACGGAAGTGGGATTCAAGTTCAATGGTTTTAATCTCGCCAATCTTTCGGTAGGCTCAGGCATAGAACTCACACTTTTCAACAAAGAGAATAAAAAAATAGGCAAGTATGACATCACTAATAAACTCCTGAGTCTTGGACTGATTGAGGATACCAAGGACGGTGAAGTCGTTATGAGAGCCCCTGCAGCCTTTTCTGCAGCAAAGATTTACTTCAAAGGCACAGGAATACAAATTGGTGGCACCTCCGTCAACTACGCCTTTGTCCGCATGGCTCCCGATGCTGCTTCTCATCATTGTCCAATCAATGCCACATCGAGCCGCGATGTGTCTGGAAGTGTCAATCAGTTCCAGTTGCAGCACAATAAGAATATAGATGTGACATGGTATGTCCAGAGCTATCCAAAGGGTGCTGATGCTGTTGAAGTGGTTGCCACAACAGGCTTGGTAAGCAATTTGTCTCTTCCCGGCGAGTATGTTTTCCGTGCGACAGCTGCGGATGGTTGCTATGAAGAGACCACCCTCAACTATGCCCCCAAATACGTTCCCGAGGAACACGGAGTGAATATCCTTGTCAATAAGAATGGTGGGTCTAAATACGTATTGAGCGATAAGTTTGGCGGTGGTTTGCTTCAGATATTCGATGGAATGAAGAACAGATCAGCCATACTTACTACTTCACTCAACGACTTCACCTATCGTCAGCCAGGCATCGAATTAGCAGCCAACAAAGGTCTCGTTGGCATCAAGACTGCTGATGGTTCTAATTTTGCAGATGACCTGAATGGCAATGCAAGAGCTTTCAATGGCAAAATGAAGGTTGGTTTTGTGGTATCTGCCAAGGCTACCGGACTCGATGCTAATGTGCTTAAGCTCTATAACATCAAGCTCTACAATAAAGGCAAGGAAGTGACAGGAGACATAACGACCCATTGGGATGCCATTTCTGCGGGACTTATCGGTAAAGAGGAAACTCGCAAGATGTGTCTGAACGTTGATGTGCCTGCGGGCTGTGTGTTTGATGAGATTGTACTTTATAACACAGGCGTTCTTTCTGCCGACCTCTCACAGCTCAATATCTACTATGCGTATGTAGCCGATGCTGAGGCAGACAACGCTACTACCAATCCTGTCTATGGCGCTCAGGTGGTGTCTACAAATAACACCAATGCATCCATCGACTTTACCAACACCAAGATGTTCCATGTTGCCAACATTGGCAATGGCTACGACGAGTTGGGCAACTTGATTGACGACTCGATGGACACATACTTGACACTTCCGTTGGGAGCAAGCGTGGGGGGCGCAACAATCTCTGTCAATATGGGTAAAGTTATAGATAAGGGACAGCAGCTCGTTATGGTTACCCGGAATCTGGCTTTGGGATTGGGTGCAAATCTGGGCAAAGTCCTTAAGTTGACCACCTATCTTGATGATGAAAAGCAGGAAGAACTTACAAGCTGGAAGGTTCTTGGTGCTGATGTTATAGGCAGTGAGGGCGACAGCTATGCCGTGCTCAATCCTACCAAGTCGTTCAATAAGGTTCGTATCACACCTGTTGACGTGGTGTCAGCTCTTGATAATATTCAGATTAAAGGCTTCGCTCTGCGTACCGACATGAACGATGACGGTACACTCAACGGATACGACGACCTGCTGGTTCTCGACGAGAACAAGACTCTTGACGTGAAGAAGACATACAATAATGCCAAGATGCTGTTGCATCGTACATTCACCAAGAGTGCTGACAACAACAAGAAGGGATGGAACTCTATCATTCTTCCCGTTGATATGACAGCTGCTCAGGTTAAGGAAACTTTCGGTGAGGGTACACAGTTAGCAGAATTCAGAGCCTTGGAGGACAACTGGATAAAGTTCTCTACGGTAAACGTATCCGGTGAGGACGTAGTGCTGAAGAAGAACACTCCTTATATAATATATCCGACAAAGGAGCCGCTCGGCAACTATACATACACCATTGATGAAGATACTAAGACTCTCGATGGTCCAATATATGTAGCTACAGGCATCGACTATGATGATCAGACAACTGTAATGACACACACAGCTTATGGAACTGGAATGACCTACACTGGTTCGTACAGCAATTCGAATACAGTGGTAAGGGATTCCTATATGTTCAGCAAGGGTGACTTGGTTCACACAAATAAGGATCACAACGTGAAGGCTTACCGCTGCTGGCTCAAGGAAGATGCTCCTTCTGGCAGAATGTTGACATTCTCGCTTGATGGCTACGGCTTGGATGGTACAACTGGCATCCGGGTGATTGAGGAGAACAAGCAGAATACAAGCACCGGCATATACAACCTTGGCGGTGTGCGCATGAACACCAACAATGTCGACAAGTTGTCGAAGGGTGTGTATGTGGTTAACAACAAAGTAGTAGTAGTAAATAAATAGGGTGTTCAGTTAGATGTTCCGAAAAACAGATGCTGAAATCACCCGTTAAAT
>ERZ1027266.1386-NODE-1386-length-12421-cov-7.606502_pt1 | contig 12421 bp, 9 predicted proteins | sample MGYA00519257_ERZ1027266 | MGnify/ENA primary metagenome ERZ1027266 (study PRJEB26926, sample SAMN06164683) | human gut metagenome | biome: ENVO:00009003; feature: ENVO:2100002; material: ENVO:00002003 | host: Homo sapiens | place: USA | collected 2012 ... | reverse complement strand
TGGTGGTCTCCCACAGCTGTTCGGGGTTCATCTCACCAAGGCCCTTATAGCGGTTGACCTTTGCGCCGGGCATCTCCTGCGAGAGGATGGCCATTTCAGCATCGTTGTAGGCGTACTTGATGGTGTTGCCCTTCTGCACCTTGAACAGGGGCGGCTGGGCGACATAGACATGGCCCTGCTCGATGAGGGGGCGCATATAGCGGAAGAAGAAGGTCAGCATCAGGGTGCAGATGTGAGAACCATCGACATCGGCATCGGCCATGATGAACACTTTATCATACCGCAGCTTGGAGATATCGAATTCCTCGCCGATGCCGCAGCCCAGAGCCAGCACCACGGGCATCAGCTTATCGTTGCCGTAAATGCGGTCCGCGCGGGCCTTTTCCACGTTCAGCATCTTGCCCCACAGGGGGAGAATGGCCTGAATGGCAGAGTCACGGCCCATCTTGGCGGAGCCGCCTGCAGAGTCACCCTCGACGATGAAGATCTCGGTGCGGGTGGGGTCTTTTTCACGGCAGTCGGCCAGCTTGCCGGGCATCCGGCTGGTCTCCAGCGCACTCTTGCGGCGCACCAGCTCCCGGGCCTTTTTGGCAGCAGCACGGGCGCGGGCTGCCTGGGTGGCCTTTTCAAAAATGGCCTTTGCCACGCCCGGGTTCTCCTCAAAGAACTCCATCAGCTTGGTGTACACCATGTTGGAAACAAGGGTGCGGATCTCGGTATTGCCCAGCTTTGCCTTGGTCTGGCCCTCGAACTCCGCCTCCTGCAGCTTGACGGAAATGACGCAGATGAGGCCCTCGCGGACATCGGAACCGGAAAGGTTCTCGTCCTTATCCTTCAGCAGGCCGTGGCTGCGGCCGTAATCGTTGAACACACGGGTCAGGCTGGTGCGGAAGCCCTCTTCATGGGTGCCGCCGTCCGGGGTGTTGACGTTGTTGGCAAAGCTCAGCAGCAGCTCGTTGTAGCTGGAATTATACTGCAGCGCGATCTCGGCCATGCCCCGCTCGGTCTGGCCCTTGAGGTAGATGACATTGGGGTGGAGCACCTCCAGATTGCGCTTTTCGCCCAGATAGGTGACAAAGCTCTTGATGCCGCCCTCATAGCACATGACCTCGGTGCGGTAGCAGGGGTCGCCCTCCTGGCCGTCCTCCAGAACGGGGGTGTAGAGTTCCCGCTCATCGGTCAGGGTGATCTTGACACCGGCGTTCAGGAAGCTCTCCTCGCGCAAACGCTTTTCCAGCGTCTCGAAGTTATAGACGGTGGTGTCCTTGAACATCTCGGGGTCGGGCTTGAAGGTAACGCGGGTGCCGGTGACCCCCTCGGCCACCGTGCCCAGACACTTCAGGGGGCCGTCCGGGTCGCCGCGGCGGAAGGTCTGCTCGTATTCATGGCCGTCGCGGCGGACATTGACCCTCAGCCACTCAGAGCAGGCGTTGACTACGGATGCGCCGACACCGTGCAGACCGCCGGCCACCTTGTAGCCGGAGTTCTCACCGCCAAACTTACCGCCTGCGTGCAGGATGGTATAGACGACGGTGACGGCGGGCAGACCGGTATCGGCCTGGATATCCACGGGGATACCGCGGCCGTTGTCGGTGACCTGAATGATGTTATCCTTTAAGATCTTGACCTCAATGTGGTTGCAGTAGCCGGCCAGCGCTTCATCAATGGCGTTGTCCACGATTTCGTAGACCAGATGATGCAGGCCCCGCTCACCGGTGGAGCCGATATACATGCCGGGACGCTTGCGCACGGCCTCCAGACCCTTCAGGACCTGGATCTCGCTGGCATTATACTCATGGTCGGTCGCGGTTTCCACATTGGTGCTGGTGATGATTTCCTCTGCCATATCCTTTCTCCCTTTACTTGATATTTTTTCAATCGATTGGATCGTTGTTGATTTTTTCAGAACGGCATCTCGGTGCGCCGCTTCATGGCCGCGCTGGACAGCTCCGAAAGATAAACGGTGTCCACGGGGGCATCGGTCAGAACATAACATTGGGGCAGGTCATCCGAAAGGCTGACCACGGCCCCATTCTTCTGGGCATAGTTGAGAAATTCCCGCCCCCGGGGGGAGACGGTGGTGGTCTCCAGATTGAAGATGCCGATGATATCACGGTCATTCAGGACATAGTCCCGGCCCAGATGGATATACATTGCGTATATTCTCCCGCAGATGCAGACTGCATATTCTGTCGCATTTTCCGCATTCTATGCAATGCAGCGATGCAGCATTTCTCCATTTCAGATTTTACTCAGGACACCGCCGTTCATGCGGTAGACCTCGCCATCCGTTTTCAGGAAGGCCGTATCGTCACAGCTGGTGACAAAGGTCTGCTTTTCCCGCATCCGGGTCAGCAGATACTGCTTGCGGCCATCATCCAGCTCACTGAGCACGTCGTCCAGCAAGAGGACGGGGTGCTCGCCGGTGATGGCAGCAGCGGCGGCGGCTTCGGCCATTTTCAGGCTGAGCACCACACTGCGCTGCTGCCCCTGGCTGGCAAACACTCTGGCGGGCTGGCCGTCCAGCAGCAGTTCCAGATCTTCCCGGTGGGGGCCGCACAGGCTCTGCCCGGCCCGGACTTCCTCATTCTGGCGGGCTTTCAGCAGAGCTGCCAGACCACCCGGCTCAAACTGGGCGGCATACCGCAGCTCCATTCGCTCCGCCCCATGGGAAAGCTCCTCGTAATTGGCACAGGCCAGCGGGGCCAGTCGTTCCAAGTAGGCCCGCCGCCGCTGCTGGATGGCTTCCCCCTGCGCGGCAAGCTCGGTGTTCAGCACCTCGAGCAGGGCCATTTTTTCGGCGTAGGGACGTTCCTGCCCGGCAGGGGAGCGGCGCAGCAGAGCATTTTTCTGCTGCAGGGCCCGCAGATAGCGGCGGTACACGGTCAGGTAGCCGGGGTAGAGCTGGCAGAGGGCGGCATCCAGAAATTTGCGCCGCCCCTCGGGCGCTCCCTTGACCAGACTCAGGTGGCCAGGGTCAAACACGACAGCCGGAAAACTGCCGGCAAGCCCTGCTGCCCGCCTGGGGGCTGCCCCGTTCACCGAGGCGTACCGCCCGGGCCGCTGGGAATCCGGAGTGCCCACCGTCAGCCGGACACGGTTCGGCTCGTCAGGCTCCTGTTCCTCCTGCTGCGCCCGGAGCGTGGAGGCTTCCAGCACGGCAAAAGGTTCACCCCGCCGCACCAGCTCTGCATCCTTTCCGCCCCGGAAGCTCTTGCCGCCGGTCAGCAGCCAGATGGCCTCCAGCAGGTTGGTCTTGCCCTGGCCGTTGTTGCCGCAGATCACGGTCAGCTCCCGGCCCGGGGTCAGGCTTGCCGATGCGATATTGCGGTAATTCGTTACTTTTAAGGAAAGCAGGCGCATGGTTTACTGGCCCTGTCCCACTTCCACGGTCTGGCCGTCCAACTCGACGACATCCCCAGCGCGGCACTTTTTGCCCCGCATGATGCAGACCTCACCGTTCACCTTGACAGCACCGCCCTGCACCAGCTCTTTGGCTTCGCCGCCGGTCTCACACAGGCCCGCATATTTCAGCAGGGCATCCAGCTTGATAAATTCCGTATGGATGAGAATTTTTTGCATTTTTATGCCTCTCAATCATTCTTGAAGCGGACAGGCAGGACCAGATACAAAAAGTCACTGCCCTCGGTAGGCAGAACCTTGACCGGGCTCAGCGGGCCGCTGATCTCCAGCTTGACCTGCTCGGTGCGGGCGTTGCGCAGGGCATCCAGCAGATAGCGGTTGTTGAAACCGATCTCCACCTCATCGCCCTCGCACTGCGCGTTGAATTCATCCACCACGCGGCCCAGATTGGTCTGGCAGCGGACCACCACTTTACCCTCTGTAAAACTGATGCGGAGGGGATTTTTTAAACGCTCTGTAATGATCAGAGAGGCGCGCTCGATGGTCTCGATGAACTCCTTGGTGTCCAGAACCACGCTGGTGCGGCTGCCATTGGGGATGACGTTGTGGTAGTTCAGGAACTCGCCCTCGATCAGGCGGCTCATGATGGTGTAACCGGCAGTGGTGAACACCACATAGCGGCGGTTTGCGGAGATGTGCACGGTCTCCTCGTCGTCGTTGGCCAGCAGGTGGGAGACCTCGTTCATGGTCTTGCTGGGCACGATGATGCGGATCTCCTTTATGGCTTCCACCGGCCGCTCCACAATGGCCAAACGGTAGCCGTCCAGCGCAACAACGGTCAGCTTATCCGGCGAGATCTCAAATAATTCACCGGTATGCGCAGGTTTTTTCTCATCCTGACTGACGGCGTACAGGGTGCGCTCGATCATATCACGGAGCACGCCGGTCTTGATGTTCAGGGTCTCCTCGGCACCGGTGTTGGGCAGCTCGGGGAAATCGGTGGGGTTCATGGACTGGATCTCGAACTGTGCCACACCGCTCTGGATGGTGGTTTTTCCGTTTTCGGCAGATTGGATGTTGATCTGGCCGGAAGGCATCCGGCTGACCATGCTGCTGAGCAGCTTGGCGTTCAGCACCACCTCGCCGGGCTCTTTGACATTGGCATCAATGGTGGTCACGATGCCCATTTCCAGGTCGTAGCCGGTCAGGGTGAGCTGGAAGCCTTCGGCTTTCAGCAGGATACCCTCCAGTACCGGGATGGTGGAGCGCAGGGTAACAGCTTTGGAAACGCCGTCAATGGCTGCACTCAGCAGGGTCTTATCGCAGATGATGTTCAATTGCGCGTCTCTCCTTATTTTGGATTCAAGTTTTGAGGTTCTTTCTCCCATAAAACAGGGACAAACCCTCCAAATCTATATTGAACTTGTTGTAGTATTCGTAGTAGGGGCTGGGGAAGATGTGGAAAAGTCGGAAAATGTGTGGAATGGTGCGGCTCCGTGGTTTTCCACCGGCTTGTGAATGCAGTGTGAAAGGCTTGTGGAAAGGGCTGGAGCTGCTTTTCTTTCCACGGCGGGTGTGCAAAACAGAAGTTGAATGTTGAAAACTCGGTGGAAAGAGTGGAGAACTTTGTCGTCTGACCACAATATCTTGTTCTGTTTTCCCGGATTACCCTGCATTTCTCCCCATATTTGGGGGTTTATCCCCTGTGAGAGTATGACTTTTGCCCCTGTTTTCCCGTCAGGCCTTGACGTTCTTGATGATGTCGCTGACGGTTTCACGCAGGTGCTGGTCGTTCTTCATGTCCCGCTCCATGGTCTTAAGGGAGTAGACGATGGTGGAGTGGTCACGGCCCGAGAACTCCCGGCCGATCTCCTCCATGCTCATGCCGGTGACTTCGCGCAGGATATAGATCGCCACGCGGCGGGCGGATGCAACGTTGGCGTTCCGCTTGGTGCCCCGGATGTCGGCAGGGGAGACGTTGAAGGTGCGGGAGACCTCGCCCACGATCTTCTCGATGGTCACGGGCACGGGCTGGGTCTCGTTGAGGATGTCCTTGATGGCGTTCTGTGCCACGCTGATGACAGGCTGGATGCCCTCCAGCATGTAGTAGGCGTTCAGCTTTTTCACTGCGCCCTCCAGCTGGCGGATGTTGTTTTTCAGGTGGTTGGCGATGAATTCCGCCACGTCCTCGGGCAGATCCAGGTGGAGCAGCTCGGCCTTGCGCTTGACGATGGCCACGCGGGTCTCGAAATCAGGCGGCTGGACATCGGCGGTCAGGCCCCACTCAAAGCGGGTGCGCAGGCGCTCTTCCAGGCTCTTGATCTCCTTGGCCGGGCGATCAGAGGCAATCACGATCTGCTTGTGGGCATCGTGCAGGGAGTTGAAGGTGTGGAAAAACTCCTCCTGGGTGGATTCCTTGCCGGCGATGAACTGGATATCGTCCACCAGCAGCAGGTCGGCCACGCGGTACTTCATCCGGAAGTCCTCGGTGCTGCCGGCGCGGATGGCGGCAATCAGCTCGTTGGTGAACTGCTCGCAGGTAACGTACATGATGACGAAATCGGGGTGGGTGCGCTTGATCTCGGTCTGGATGGCCGTGAGCAGATGGGTCTTGCCCAGACCGGAGCCGCCGTAGATGAACAGCGGGTTATAGGCTCCGGAGGGGTTGGCCGCAACCGCCTGCGCCGCAGCAAACGCAAACTGGTTGGAGGGACCCTTGATGAAGTTCTCGAAGGTGAACTCGTAATTGCCCTGGGGCGAGGCGGGGTTCGCCTCGTACTGCTGGGCCAGCACTACCTCATGGGGCGGGGTGCTGGGCACCACCAGCGTGATGTCCACGTCAAAGCCCAGCACGGTCTTAAAGGCCTCTTTCAGCAGGCCGAGGTAGCGGTCGGTGACGATCTTGCAGATGAAATCGTTGCGCACCGACAGGGTGATATGGCTCGAGTCCTCAAAGCTGATGGGCTCAAGTCCGTCGATGTAGAGATTATAGGTCGGCTCGGCCATCTGCGTTTTGCAGTATGCCTGGGCGGCCTCTAAAACGTCCTTGAAAGAATCCATAAAACATCCACTCCATTGAATTGGTCGAAGTTTTCAACAATGCTGCTGATACCACGTTAGTATACCACAAAAATCTCCCTGCGTCTATATTCTATAATGTAATTTATAATACATAAGAAAAGACGCTCCATCGTGCCCTCGCGGCTCTTGTGTCCAAGGCGGTTTTTGGCCACAAGATATGGTGGAAGAAAAGTTTTCCACGGAGAACCGGTGAAAAAGTTGAAAGCTTTTTCACAAAGAAATTTGAAAAAAGTTTGCTGGAAAGTGAAAAAAATGCTTGACAGAAGGGGATAGTGTGCGATATACTGTTGAATTGCAAGCCTGTCCCCAATTTGGGACCAGAAATACCCCATTACCGGGGACGAGTTTTTACGGAGGATACAACCATGAAGAGAACTTTTCAGCCCAAGAAGCGTCATCGCAAGGAAGTTCATGGCTTTCTGACCCGCATGAGCACCAAGAACGGCCGCAAGGTCATCAATGCTCGCCGTGCTAAGGGCCGCAAGAGCCTGACCGTCTGATCCCGCTTTGCCAGGGATCCGGCGCAGAATTGAACATGCGCACAAAAGACTGCTGATCCTGAATTGGCGGTCTTTTTCTTATTTTGGACGTTCTGCGCGCGGAATAACTAAAAATTTGGCAAAAGATTTGGCACAAAAAACGCCCGGACAGCCTTTTCATGTCGGCGTTTTTTTGCTATACTGAATTTTGAACTTTGCCTTTAGGGAAGTTCTGCGATTTTTTAACCGAAAAGGAGGCGACGGAGCAGTGCGCTATCGTCCCATCCGCCGCAACAGCGAGTTTGGCCGCGTGTATGCCCGCGGCAAGTCCTATGTGAACCCGGCGCTGGTGCTGTATGTGCTCAAGACCCGCGGCAAAAAGACCCGCGTGGGCCTGACAGCCACCAAAAAGATCGGCCATGCCGTCCAGCGCAACCGCGCCCGCCGCGTGATGAAGGCTGCCATTGATGAGCATCTGGATCAGAACATCGGCGGCTATGATCTGGTGTTCGTGGCCCGGGGCATGACCCCCCGCCTGAAGAGCTGGCAGCTCAGCGAAGTGGTGGCCAGGCTCTTTGCCCAGGCTGGCCTGCCCGACAAGGCCAAGCAGCCGGGCGCAAAGCCCCCTGCCACGGTCCCGCCCGCAGACCGGGCCGCAAAACAGTGAATCCCGTCTTCCGCGTCTGCCGGAACGCACTCTGTGCGCCCATCCGGTTCTACCAGCGCTTTATCAGCCCGGGGCTGGGCCGCAACTGTCGCTTTACCCCCACCTGCAGCCAGTATGGCATAGAAGCCATCCAGACCCATGGCTGCATCAAGGGCTTGCTGCTCACCGCCTGGCGCATCGCCCGGTGCAATCCGCTTGGCCGGTGGGGCTTTGACCCGGTGCCGCCCAAAGGCCGCTGGGTGAGCCCGGAGCGGAGACTGTCCCCGGCAAAGCTGTTCCGGGGGCGGCACGGTTAAGCAGCGTGCTTATGATACACGGCTCCTTTGTACAACCTCTCCGTCATTGCTTCGCAATGCCACCTCCCCTGGTAGGGGAGGCTTTGGCAGCCCAATCCAGTTGACGGTTTTGCCAAGGGCACCCCTATTAGGGGAGCTGGCAACGCCGCAGGCGTTGACTGAGAGGTTTCATCCGCTTTTTTTGCTTCTTGTGACGCTCCGCACTGTGGGCGGGGTGTCCTTCTCATAAAAATCTAAACGTCCCGCACCACAGGCGGGGCAGAATGGACGAAACTATGAATCCTTTGTACATCCTGGGCTGGCCCTTGGGCTATGTAATGGAGTGGATCTACAAGCTGATCCCCAACTACGGCTGGGACATCATCCTGTTCACCCTGCTCATCACCGTGATCAAGATCCCCCTCCAGCTCAACCAGCAGAAGAGTATGGCCCGCATGAGCGCTTTCCAGCCCATGGTGGCCGAGATCCAGAAAAAGTACCGCGACAAGCCCGAAAAGCAGCAGGAAGAGCTGATGAAGCTGCAGCAGCAGGGCTACAAGCCCACCGCAGGCTGTATGCCCATGCTGGTCAACTTCCTGGTCATGTTCGGTGTTATCGAGGTGGTGTACCGCCCGCTGCAGCGCATCTTCCACATTGGTGCCGATGCCCTGACCGCCGCAGGTGAGGCCCTGACTGCCATGGGCATCAGCTTTACCACCGTGACCCGCGACACCAACATCATTGCACAGGTCATTGCAGGCGAGAGCACCGTTTCCTCCTGCTTCACCCCGGATCAGGTGGCTACCATCACCGAGTTCGGCCAGCACATGGATTTCTTTGGCATCGACCTGACCCGTGTGCCCCAGTACAGCCTGGCTGCAGAGAACCTGCCCCTGCTGATCCTCCCGGTCCTGGCGATCGTGACCATGTTCCTGTCCACCCACATCAGCATGAAGGCCAGCGGCCAGGAGATGCAGGGCAGCATGAAGCTGACCATGTATATGATGCCGCTGATGTATGTCTTCTTCTGCTTCACCGTGCCCAGCGCTTTCTCTCTGTACTACGTTGTTTCCAACATCCTGATGACCGTGCAGAGCCTGTTGATGAAGAAGATCTACGACCCCGAGAAGATGAAGGCAGAGGTCGCCGCCGAGATGGCTGCCCGCAAGAAGGAGCAGAAGCGCGGTGTAAAGAGCACCACCATCAAGGTCACGGATGAAAAGACCGGCGAGGTCGTGGAGAAAAATATCTCCGCCAGCGAAATGAACAAGCGCCGCCTGGAGTATGCCCGCAAGCTGGATGAGGAGCGCTATAAGGACGAGCGCACTGTTCCGCTGAGCGAGCTGGAAAACAAGAAGGAGGATTGACGGTTATGATCCGTACTCAGGAAGCGACCGGCAAGACGGTCGATGAAGCCCGCGCAAAAGCCTGCGCCCTGCTGGGCGTGCAGGCCGACGACCTGAATGTGAGCTATGAAGTGCTCGAAATGCCCCAGAAAACTGGTTTTCTGGGCCTGAAGACCACCCCCGCCAAGGTGCGTGTGAGCGTGGAAGAGCCCGATGCCCCGGCCGCTCCCGTGGTGGAGGAGAAGGTGGAGCCTGAGGTAAAGCCTGTTGTGGAGGAAACTCCCGCTGAGGAGCCCAAGGCCGAGGAGCCTGCCGCTGCCCCTGTGGCAGAGGAGGCCGCTCCTGCTGAGGAGACTGCTGACCCCGCCGCAGAGGGTGAGGAGCCGGAAGTTCCCATCAACATCGAAGAGAACGCCAAGGTCAAGGCTGCTGTGGACTACCTGAAGGAAGTCATTGCCCTGATGGGCGTGGAAAATGTCACCTTCAGCGCCGTGCAGAAGGGCGAGGCCACCATCATCCGTCTGGATGGCGAGAAGCTGGGTGCCCTGATCGGCCGCCGCGGCGAGACCATGGAGAGCCTGTCCTATCTGGCAAGCCTGGTGGCCAACCGCCTGGAAGGCGATTACATCAAGCTGGGCCTGGATGTGGCCGGCTACCGCGATAAGCGTGAAAATGACCTGACCGTGCTGGCACAGCGCATTGGCAACAAGGTGCGCAAGACCGGCCGCAGCTTTGCCATGGAGCCCATGAACCCCTACGAGCGCCGCATCATCCACTCTGCCATCGGCAAGATGGAGGGCGTCCGCAGCGAGAGCAAGGGCGAGGGCCGTGACCGCCGTGTGGTCATCTATTCCACCGACCCCAACGCTGTGGCTGAGAGCGCAAATGCACGTCCCCGCGGACCCCGCGGCGGCCGTGACCGCAACGGCAATGGCCGCAGCGGCGGCTATCATCGCGGCGGCGAGCGCCGTGGTGACCGGAATGGCCGCGGCCCGCGCAATGGCGGCGGCCGGGGCGGCTACCGCTCCAATGTGCCTGAGCGCACCTACACCCCGCGCGACGCCGAGAATGCTGCTCCTGTGGCACCCAAGCGCACCGAGCGTGTGGATGACTTCGCTGATCTGAGCTTCGGCAAGATCGAGCTGTAAAAGCTGAATGATAAGACCCTCTCCCGCATGGCGGAAGCCGTGCAGGGGAGGGTCTTTTTTGTGCGAGGAACACTATAAATTTACACATCTTTTGCATGAAGATGGTTTACGATGAAAAGCAAATCTGAAAGAATAATTTAGAAAGAAAAGTCGTTCTTATCGGAAAATTGGAGAATATGCCCAATTCCGGAAGAAATTTTTCTCCTATTTGCACATTGTAAAACAATATCGGCAAGCCTTATACTAAAGCTACAAATGCTTCGGAGTGTATACCAAGCAAAAAAGAGAGAAATTATTATGGAACAGAATAAGATTTCCCGCCGTAATTTCCTGCGCGTGGCCGGTGCATCGGCTACCGCCGCCGCAATGGGCGGTCTGGTCCCGGCTGCTTCCGCTGCCGGCATCAAAGACCTGTGGAGCATGGACCTGCAGATCCTTGCCACCAGCGATACCCACGGTAAGTTTGACCCCTGGGATTACGCCGCCAACAAGGCCGACGCCTCCGGCAGCGTGGCCCAGCAGGCAACTGCCATCAAGGAGAACCGCACCAAGACCACGCTGGTCGTGGATGCAGGCGACACCATTCAGGCAAACTCCGCTGAGCTGTTCCTGAACGACGATGTCCACCCCATGATCGCTGCTCAGAACGCCATCGGCTACGATGTCTACGTCACCGGCAACCATGAGTACAACTATGGCATGGCCACGCTGGAAAAGGTGCTCTCCCAGCAGAAGGCCAAGGTGCTGACCGGCAACGTCTACAGCCCCGAAGGCAAGCCTCTGGCTGACGGCTACACCATCATCAACAAGGGCGGCGTCAAGATCGGCGTCATTGGTATGGTCACTCCCAACATCACCCGCTGGGACGCCAAGAATCTCGAAGGCTGGACTGTCACCAACCCGGTGGACGAGAGCCGCAAGATCATTGATAAGATCAAGAACGATGTGGATGTCATCATCGGCGTTATGCACATGGATGTTGACAATGAGTACGGCGTCTATGGCTCCGGCGTCACCGACCTGGCAAATGCCTGCCCCGAGTTCGACGTCATCGTCGCCGCTCACGGCCACAAGAGCATCCCCAACAAGATGATCAACGGCGTGCTGGTGGTCGAGAACAAGAATGCCGGTGCCACTGTCTCCGACATCCACGTCTATCTCGAGCGCGGCCTGAACGGCAAGTGGAAGGTGAAGGACCGCACCTCTGAGAACCTGATCATCAAGGACTACGCTCCCGACCCCGAGCTGACCGCTCTGCTGGCAGAGTACGACCAGCGCGCTAAGGACGACGCCGTGACCCCCATCGGCCAGCTGGTCGGCGGTGATCTGGCCCCCGAAAACGAGATCGACTGCCTGCCGCAGGCCATGGTGCAGGATACCGCTCTGCTGGACTTCATCAACGAGGTACAGATGTACTACACCGGCGCTCAGGTGTCCGCAACGGCTCTGACCTCCATGACCTCCCAGATGCGCGAGGGCACCATCCGCAAGTGCGACATGGCAAGCATCTACACCTACCAGAACACCCTGTACAAGCTGCAGATGAACGGCTGGCAGCTGCGTCAGTTCATGGAGTGGTCTGCTGCCTTCTTCAAGACCTGGGAGCCGGGCGATGTGACCATCGCATTCGACTCTTCCGTCCGCTACTACCTGTATGATGCCTTTGCAGGCGTCAAGTATGACCTCGACATCTCCAAGCAGCCCGGCAACCGCATCCAGAACCTGACCTGGATGGATGGCCGTCCGGTGGAGGACGATGACAGCTTCGTGGTGGCCGTCAACAACTACCGTGCCACCACCCAGCTGCTGGCTTATGCCGACATCTTCAAGGAGGGCGACGAGCTGCCCAAGCTGCTGGAGATCGACGTGCGCGGCGATGTGGGCGGCATCCGCGAACTGCTGGGCGAGTACATCCGCACCGTCAAGGGCGGCACCATTGAGCCGCACGTGGACAACAACTGGAAGCTCGTGGGCGACAACTGGAACGCGGCTGACCACGAGAAGGCCGTCAAGCTGCTGCGCGAGGGCAAGCTGGCTCTGTCGGAGCTGTCTCTTATACACA
>ERZ1027266.1384-NODE-1384-length-12466-cov-13.804125_pt1 | contig 12466 bp, 9 predicted proteins | sample MGYA00519257_ERZ1027266 | MGnify/ENA primary metagenome ERZ1027266 (study PRJEB26926, sample SAMN06164683) | human gut metagenome | biome: ENVO:00009003; feature: ENVO:2100002; material: ENVO:00002003 | host: Homo sapiens | place: USA | collected 2012 ... | reverse complement strand
TACCAAAGGGAACATGGGTAGTTGGAATGCATGCATTCAACAGAACATCCGAAGATGGAAAGAAAGTCTTCAGCCCATGGTCAAACCTGAAAAAGGCTACTGTTAAATAATCCATTTGGGTAATTAATACAGATTCCTAAAACAAAGAACCTCCAATTAATATAATTGGAGGTTCTTTGTTAAAAGATAGAGGAGGATTAAAAAATGTGCCAAAATAGTGATTGCAAAAAATTAAATGATATCTTATTTACAATTTATGAACAATTGTGTACAAGTTCCACTATAGATATGCATGAAAAGCTTTTTAAATCAGGTTTTTTAAAAAACTTTATAGAGGATATGGATTTTATTGATGATTTAAACCTCCAAGAGCATCCTAGATATATACTACTTATTTTAAGAAATACTTTAGAGAGTACTATTGTTTTTAAGGCACTTAACAAAAAGCATTCTACAGTTCCAGAAATTTATGCAGACTATCTGGGCAAATATGTTGACTTGGGTTGTTATGAATCGATTAATACAACAGATGATAATCCTCAACAGGTCTTAAAAAATCTTGGCGGAAACCGAATGACGCTTTATAGAAATAATTTTCGAGAATTATCTCAGATTTTTGAAATTCCTGAAGATGAGACCTCTTTATATAATTTATATAAAGTTTTATCTGATTATTGTCATAACAGTTATTTTGAAGATATTATGGAATCTATTGCAGTTACTCAACCGGATTATGACGTCCCCAAAAGTAAGGACGAATGTAAAGAAATAATTAATACAATTAAGCTTACACTGCTTACAAGTGTAATTGAAGAATTTCCTGATGACAGCCCGAAAGGTATGGCTGTGCGTCCTGCAAAGGATATATAGACCGGTGGGTGGAAGTGTTGTGATAAACTATAATTATAACGTACCAATCTAATAAGATCTAATCTTAGTTAGAAGGAAAAGAGGTATGTTACAATTTCCGATAGTCCCTTATATTTTTTTATTTCGTATTCTTTTGAATATTTCATACTGACGTTCCAATTCCATTTTTTCATCTGTAAACAGGCCTTTTGCTTCCAATATTCGCTCAATAGCCTGAGATGGATCCATTGTATGATATGGCAAAAACAGCCCTTTCAGTTCCTTTGGCTTTACGATCTTATAGACTTGCATGGAAGTTAATTCGTAGGTTATTACAAAATACCTGTAAATATATCCAATCCAATACATTTCGTTACGGGTATATTTCACAGAACCATAATTAGAAAACCCATATTCTTCATTAACCAGCTGCAGGATATCCTCTGCCTGGATATTACTTTCCAGTACTGATCCATCATCAAGCCTTTTAGCTATTCGACTCCTCATAAATCGCCTGATAAAAATCTCTGAACTTGACTCCATTTTATCAATTGACTTTTCAAATGCTGTTGCCTGAAGTTCACATAAAAGCACTCCATCCTTATTCATCCTTTTCATATATTGGTCACCCCTTTATGACAGAATCTCATCAATATATCTTCCCTGCCCTCTATATTGCCTTTTAGCTAATTTAACTTTGTCATCACCCAGTTTTGACTCTTCAAGTCTTATATTTTTATAGTATTCCCTTTCATTATTTGATATATAGCATCGTTCTGTTAATTTTATCTGGGATACAGCCTTTTCAGTCAGAAAAATATACTGCATCCCAAGATTTGTGGCAGCAAGACAATGTTTACACTGTTCATCTGTAAGGTCTCCGGCGATAAATGAATTAATGATTTGAAACATACGGTTATCTGCAATTGGAGCAATTATGTAATCACAGTTCCGTGACTGTTCTATAAGTGCTTTTACTGCCGGATGATCCTTATACTCATCCAATGTTCCCCTATAGTAAGCAATCGTCATCATCCATTCCTGATTTACTTCATATCTCTTGCATTTCAGATATCTGTCATCAAATCTGATATAATATACGGAAGAATTACCAAACCCTGAAACAAATGATATTGCCTGCTCATAACTTTCTCCTGTATAAAATCCCTGCCCAAAATCATTATTTTTTCTTCCCTTATACATATCAATCTCTCCGTCAATTTCAGTTTTAGCGCCATGAAAAAGCAATTTTTCATTTGCACCTAAGTCATCTCTCCAGAACATTTCCTTTAATTTGTTTATCTTTATGTTTTTATCAAATGCAAACGAATATACTGCTTCCAAAAGCCTTGCCGATGGTTCTGTTTTTTTCAGCTCGGTTCTTGAGATCGTCACCTGCTCTACTCCGATTTTTTCTGCAAGTTCACTTTGAGAAAATCCCAGAATCTCTCGTATAGACTTCAGATCCTCTGAAAAATTATATTCCATATTCATCACCTCAAACTTATTTATAGCATATTACTTAAATAAGTTCAATTAAAAATTTTATTTGCAACTGGTAATCCCTGTGTGTTAGGATAGTTGGAATGCATGCATTCAACAGAACATCCATTGATAACAAGAAAGTATTCAGCCCATGGTCCAATCTTGAAACAGCTAAAGTGAAATAATCCATTTGGGTAATTATACTGCCATCCCCTGTATGTATATCTACAGTTGCTGCGAAGATAATTAAATGAATTGTACCACACATTATCAAAATCTATCCAGCGATTGTCTTAATTTGTCAATAGTTTTTTCTAGTAACTCTTCCTGTTATTTGTTATAATGAACTCATGTTAATCTGTAATGCTCCAGGAGAAAAAGAAATATGGAAAAATTATTTGTTACAAAACTGGAAATTAAAAAAGTACGCCATTTAAAAGATATCACTATCAATTTATCTGATACTATTTCCCGACACCTGATTTTTACCGGCAAAAACGGAAGTGGTAAAACAAGTGTATTAGATGCCATTGCCGCTTATCTGAAAATGAAATTCCAAGTATCAGATTTAAATTTAGAAAAAACAAAAGAGATGGATCCTTATACTTTGGATTCAGCAAAACGTCTTTCAACATATTTCAATATGCTGGATCCATCTGTTAAACTGTCATTTAATAATGAGACAGACATAAATTTAAAAGAACTATATGCCGATGGAAGTTTTTTATTAGCTTACTATAAATGTGACAGAAACTTTCAGGCTGAAGTACCTGAACATATAGAAAAAGTTTCTCTAAACGATGCCTATGATCTAAACGATGCTCCCAGAAACTTGTTTGTTAAATATCTTGCAGATCTAAAAGTGACAGAAGCATTGGCAAGAGCAAAATCAAATAACACGAAAGCAGATTCTATAAATAATTGGTTTATCCAGTTTGAAAAGCTTTTGCAACAAATATTTGAGGATACTACGTTGAAATTAGATTTTAATGAAGATACGTTTTCCTTTGTGATCTGCCAGAGTGGAAAAGAACCTTATGATTTCAACTGTATGTCCAGTGGATTTTCAGCCATCATGGATATTGTTCTGGATCTCATGATTCGTATGGTCAAGAAAAAAGGACGTATTTTTGAATTTGACCTTCCCGGAATTGTACTTATAGATGAGATCGAAACGCATCTTCATCTTGAACTGCAGAAACAGATCATGCATATCCTAACCTGCCTGTTTCCAAATATTCAGTTTATCGTTTCAACCCATTCTCCGTTCGTGCTTAACAGCCTGGATAATGTGGTAATTTACGATCTTGAGAATCATATCATTGTTGAAAATGGATTGTCAGATGTACCATATGATGGAATTGTAAAAGGTTATTTCCAGGTTGATACCTTATCAGATACATTAAAAAATAAATTTCAGCAATATAAAACCCTTGTTCAGAAGCCGGAACTTACTGATGATGACTTTGAAAAAATTGCAGAGTTGGAAATGTTTTTGGATGAAATCCCTGATTACCTAGCTCTTGACATCACCACAGAATATCAGCAGTTAAAAGAAGAACTGGCACAACGGGAGGATATCTGATGGTAAAAATAGAACGTTCTTTTCCCGCTCCTGCCTCTTTGGAATCAGAAGCAAAAAAAATTTCCGGAAGCTATGAACAGCCAGATGTTGTATCTCGGTTGAGAAAAGATTTTCACGATAAGTGCTACATTTGCGAACTGAAAAATCTTCAGGATCCTCAGGTAGAACACCTTTTGCCTCATAAAAACGGAAAATACCCTGAACGAAAATTTGACTGGAATAATTTGTTTTGGTCATGCAGTCACTGCAATGGAATAAAAAATCAGAAAAAGTATGATGACGGAATTATAGACTGTTGTAAAAATGATCCAGAACTTATGATGACGTTTCAATTAAAAGATGGAAAAACTGAAATTTCAGCCAGAGATGAGCATAATTCCATGGCAGTAAGAACTGCTCTGCTCATTTACGAATCCTTCAATCTTCTCAACACTGGTATGCGGACATATAAAAGTGCAATGCGCTACAATGAACTAACAAAGGAAATGAACCTTCTATATGACAATCTTGAAGCATATAGAAAAAATCCTGATTCCAGATATATACAGCGAAAACTAAAGGCACTGCTCCGTCGGGAATCTGCATTTGCCGCCTTTAAAAGAAACTACATAAGAAATAACAGCAAAGAATTCCCACAATTGCAGTCTTATATAGAATAGCTCCTGTTTTATATGGCAGGAGTTATTTTATTCTTCCCCTTTTATTGAAAATATGCAATTGTTACTGATTTCTCAGCTTGTCATTTGCCAGAAACAGAACCGGGTTCCGATTTATTGTGCTAATAGAGAAAATATAGATATAATCATTGAAATCTGTTTTCGCTGATCCGACACCGTCAATTTTTCAGACAGATCCCCTGAACATTTTATATTTTATGAGTCTCATTATCCCTTATTGTGTCCACCTTATAAAGTATATTATATAGATATATTGTATTTATCAGAGCAAAAATTGTCGAAAAGTTTCTCTGGCAAATAAACTGCCGCTCTGCTAAAATATAGATACCAAATATGTGACAGGGAGGTGACATCCATAATACATCAGACAGATCTGGCACAGACGATAGACCTTGCCGCAGAACGTGCAAGATATGACGAATGTGCCAAGAAACTATTAACCTATAAGGCAGTTGTTGCCTGGATCCTCAAATCCTGTACAAAAGAATTTTCCCAGTACAGCGTTAGGTTTATCTGTGAAAACTGCTTGAGGGGAAACATCGAAATTTCCAGCCGAGCAGTGCATCAGGATCAACCTGACCATACTGGGACACTGGATGGAAACGAACGGATAGACAGCCTTAATTCCGAGGCAAATGCAATCAGGGAACAGACGGTATATTATGACATCCGTTTCAGGGCATACATTCCGGACAATTCAGAACCGGTGCAGCTGATCATCAATCTGGAGATCCAGTTAAATGACACTCCGGGATATCCGTTAGTTACAAGAGGTTTCTATTACTGCGCAAGAATGATATCTGAACAGTATGGGACTGTCTTTACTGGAGAACACTATGAAAAACTCCAGAAAGTCTATAGCATCTGGATCTGTCCGGATCCGGCAAAAAAACGCAGGAACGGAATTTTCCGCTATCGCACAGTACAAGATACAGTATTGGGGAAACCTTATGAAAGTCCGGACAGCTATGACCTTATGGAAGTTGTAATCGTAAATCTGGGTGATGCTGATAAAGAAAGTGATCTGGAGATCCTTGATCTGCTCAACACACTCTTTTCTCTTTCCATATCCCCGGAAATGAAGAAAGCCCGTCTTCAGGATGATTTCGGCATTGCCATGACAGAAGAATTTGAAAGCGAGGTGCAGGATATGTGTAATCTTGGAAAAGCACTTGTGGAACAGGGCATTGAGCAAGGCGTGGAACAGGGAATGGAACAGAAAAATCTATCCCTTGCCAAAATGATGCTCGAAGATAAAGAACCAATTGATAAGATTGAAAAATATACTGGTTTTGCTACAGATAAATTAAAAGAGATTGCAAAATCCATGGGAATGACTCTTACCGCCTAAAGTTCTAAAAAAATATCTTTACGGCTCTGTGGAGCTATACTTAACAGAAAACAAGTTCATTACATAAAGCAGAAAAAGCTTTCAGTCGTATCTTCCTGATATGATTGAGAGCTTTTTTACGCAGTGCGCCCAGCGGCGCACGTTTCTAACGAGTTAAAGTCTCGAATCCGCCCGGTAGTGGGAAGGATATGGTCGAAGGCAAGGGTGTCCATCGTGAGGTGGAATCTGAAGGAAGCCGGATATGGGGAACATACTAACCTATGGACAAATCTCTGGTCTGACGAACAGAAATCTCATATGAGGTCATACATGAGGGTAAGAGTGCTGCACAAGTCGAAGCCCAATAACTACACGGAATCATGCATGATAAATGAGGCAGATAGATGGAGCAGAAAAAACGTGTGGTACCTGGGGAGGTCTGTGCGGTATGCTCTGAAAGGAGTAATCACTGCATAAAGCAGTGCTGAACGCGTAGAAGTCAGCAGAGGTCATGGTAGCCGAGAGGTGAAGGACCGAATCAGTAGGAGTCTTAAGTATGACCGAGAAAGGAGGAATGACCGCTCATGACAGAAAACACAAACAGTGGCTGTTTGCAAAGAGATAGTGCGGAACATGAAGGGTATGCGGAAGCGTCAAGGTCATTCAGTCGGATATGGAAAGACATGAGTTTAATGTAACTGCGACTACACCAGACGCTCCGGTTATTACAGATGTTGTAGTAAAAGGTTCTACCATCAAAGTAACATACAAAGCAGCTGCAAACGCAACTGGTTACGACGTAGTACTTGGAACATCCTCCAAGAAAGAAAACGGTGAAACACGTCCATATCACTATGGCAATTATAAGAAACTGAATCTTGGAGAAGGTACAGTAACAACTACATTCAAGAATGTACCAAAGGGAACATGGGTAGTTGGAATGCATGCATTCAATAGAACATCTGTTGATAAGAAGAAAGTATTCAGCCCATGGTCAAATCTGGAAATTGCTAAAGTTAAATAATCCATTTGGGTAATTAATACAGATTCCTAAAAAGAAGGCTCCGGTCATTGCGATCGGAGTCTTTCTTTTTAATAAACCTATACCATATATTCTAACAGAATCTTATCCTTATATTGCTTTCTGCTATTTCAAGGTGTATCTGACTCCCCTGCCTGCACCTGTTTTTTTCAGGATTTTCTTTTCAATCAGGCTGTTCAGAGTACGTACTGCTTTACTCTTTTCCATTTCTGCTGCTTTCTCAATTTCTGATCTTGACATTTTTTCTTTTCCCTTAAGGATGTTGACCAGTATCTGTTCGGCTTCGTTCAGGTCATAGTTTTCCCTTATAACAGGAAGAATTACTTTGATAGAATTAGAAAAACACTGATACGATGGTTTTATCAGTGCGTTCCTGTAAGCATGATTGATCCTCATGATTCCGGTTCCAAATTTCTCAATATATTTCAGCCGGAAGAACACATTTCCGATAATAGGATTTCTGAGTATGGATATCTGACCATTCAGGTATTCCTCTTCGCTGATTCCGACAGGAAGCCCTCCCGGAGAACTGATCTCAATCCTGTCCGCATACATACTGACTTTTATAGATGCCGGGATATCCCACATTCGATGGATCAGAGCATTGGCTATTGCTTCCCTGAAGGCTTTTTCCGGGATTTTGTCAATACATTTCCTTTCGGCTCCCTCTATTTTTTCATACTGATAATACTTTCGGAACATCTGAAGTGTTTTTTCCAACTGAGAAAGTATGGAAATATTTTCCAGTGATTCCCTGTCCATGATCTCATCTATGGTATCACCAAAACGTATGATATCTATTCCCGTAAACTGATTATCATCAGCAAGAAGTGCAGCTGCATTATTGAATCCACTCTGATCAGAATACAGTTCAAGAGTTTTTAAAATATCTTTATTGATCTTCTCAATGCCCATTACCCGGGTAAATTCTGTTTCTAATTTAGAAAAAGTAAGCTGCTGATTGAATGAAGCGATCTCCTCAAAAGTCTGATTACAGCCCTCCAGGATCAACCGGTTATATTCCAGACGATCCACTTCAACTGTAGAAGAATCATTTCTTTTATAAGCTTTACCTTTATAGAGATAAGGCTTATACCTGCCTTCATAAACAGTGAGCACGATCGTATTTTCCTGTATCTCCAGACGGAACTCTGGCACAGGACTGAGACTGTCATTGATCTTATTCTCCAGATTCAGACATCCGTTCACTGGATCTGTTATGCCGATGACGTTCCCCTGATCATTGATTCCAAATATAATCTTTCCTTCGCCATAATTAGCATAGGCACTGATCGTTTTCAGAAACGTGTTAGATGACAGATTTTCCTTATATTCCAATGTTCTGCTTTCCCTCATGATACATTTTCCTCCACATTTTCAATCCTTTGAAACCCAATATTGATTTGTAATATATAGTATAAAATCGTTCCAATCGAAATGCAACGATTTCTTTTTTCGTTTCATATAGAATACAACGATTTATATAATCATCAAATATAATTCCGCCGATCAACAGCCAACGTAATTGTATAATTGTGAAATAATAAATATTATGCGTAAATAATACAGTTATAAATCATTTCATTTTAACTTTTATTTCTATATTGCTCTGCTCAAAACAATTTTTTTCCACAAAATCAATCTGTCCACCACCCAAAGGGGAACTATAATCATGACAAAGATTAAAAACACAAAGAAGGGCATGGCAAAAAAGACATTAAGTATGTCACTTGTTGTTGCAATGCTTGCTACTTCTAATGTGCCGGTATGGGCTGCTGAGTTCAGCGATGGATCTGACGCATCAGTTGCTACTGAAGCAGATGCATTTACTGCTGATGAAACAGAAGTTCCAGTTGTAGAAGATACTTCAGATGTAGATACTGCTACTGCAGATGCAATCACAGCTAGCGACCTTGATGTATCTGGACTTACATTTACATTAGATGGTGGAAGTAAATTAGATGGAAAAGCTGTATTTGGTAATAAACTTACCGTAGGTGGAAAGATTGTAAAAAAATCTGATAATACACCATTACAAAATTATTCATTTGGATACAGAATTAAAGGGCATACAGATGCTTTATTAACTGGAACAGTAAATAACAATTCCGTAGCTTCAATGAGTCAGAATCTTTATGGTAATACATGGACACCTGCAATTGGGCAGACTATTGAGTTATATATTTTCAGAGATGACGCTGCTGCTAAAATCGATAATTTAGTTCTTGCATCATTTACACTGGAGAAAAAAGAAGTAACAGGTGCCATTGAATTACAGTTAGATGGACAAAATGCTAATCAAGGTACTTTTAAACAGACAACAGATGGATATACCATTGCGTATACAGGAAAAATTTATTCCTTCAGCAAAGATTCAACAGATGAAAATTCTATTTCCATTTTTGGTATCTCCAGAACAGATGGAACAGGAAATACTCCGATTGATTATGACAAATATGATGTAGCAGTGTCTAATTCTGTTCAGAATGCCGGTGATGTAATGACTATTCGTGTTACACCAAAAGCTAATTCTGGATTAAGCGGAGAATTTACAACAAAAGTAACTGTCGTAAAACGTCAGGGTGATAAAAAAGCAGAATCATTCCTTAATGCAGAGTTAAAAGAAAATTTGGAATATGAATATACAGGTAATCCTATTGCTATTCCGACTGATAAACTTACTGTAAAAGAACAAAAAGGCTATGCTGATGCTACATTACCGCAGGATGTTATTAAATCAGCATCAATACCTGCAACTGATGCTAATGGAACTCCAAAAGTTACAGTTGGCTTAAATGCTGATAAAGTAAATAACTTTGATATTTCAACAAAAAACACTTTAGAAACCGATAACACGACAGGATATCAGGTAACAATTAAAAAACGTGATTTAAGTAAAGTAAATGTTAGCCTTGCATTTAATAAAAAAGCTTTGGACTGCGTTCCTCAGGGACTTGCAGTAAAAGATTTTTGGAAATATCTTGCATTCGCTACAGCAGATGGGACAGAATTAAAGCTTAACAAAACTGACTACACTATTGAAGTAAAAGATGGCAATACTGTTATGAAAGCCAATGATACTTTTAAACAGGGAACCTATACCGCTACAGTTGCTGCTACAACAAATGGTAACTGCGTAAATTCTGTTGACTTTACATTTATTGTCGGAAGTGCTGTTTCTTCCGCAAAAAGTGATAATCTTACCAAGACACAGTATTTCTATACAGGTTCTGAGATTAAACCAGACAAAACTATTTTAGGTGATGTTGATGTTTACGGTAAAGTAGCTGGTCGTCCTGATGTTGAGAAAGTTGCAACCATCAAACCGGCAGCTTATGAAATCGTAGGATATAAGAACAATGTTGATGCAAATGCGGCTCAGAAAGGTACCGTTCCAACTGTTACTATTAAAGTAACTGGTGGTAGTGACTATGTGGGCAGAACATTTGACATTCCATTTATTATTCAGCAGTTAACTGTTTCTAAAGATACAGTTACTGTACCGAAAACAGTTTCCTATGAAAAGGATTATACTAAAGCAGACGAATATAAAGTTCAGCTTGCTGTAACTGCCAAAGATACAGACAAAAAGACAATTGTAAAAGCTTTAACTGCTAATGATTATACTGTAAAATATGAATACAAAGCAGGACAGAAAAACGCTAATGGTTCTTATACAGCAACAGCTAGCAATGGAAAAAATGACCTTCATAACTTCATTCAGTCTACAATTGTTATTACAAATAAAAACTTTAGAACACAGGATACAGTTAGTGGTACTACCGTTTACGGAACCGAACTGACTCTTGCAGATAAAACAGAAATCGTTGCTAAAGCTCTGACAGACAGCATGGTTAAAGTTAATCCATCCAGCTATACATATACCGGAGCAGCAATTGTTCCTAATTACTATGTAATTGATGGAGTTACTGTACTGTATAATCAGGCTGACTATGGAACAAAAGGTGAGTACAAATATGTACGTTGTGACAACAACCTAAATGTTGGTACAGCTAAAGTCGTTGTAGCAGGTATAAATGATAAATATTCAGGAACAGCTTCTGCATCATTTGAAATTACTCCGGCAAACACAAATGACGTTAAAGTGACAATTGATAATCAGACTTATACAGGCAAACAGGTTAGACCTCGTACATTTAAAGTAACTTTAAATGGAAACGATGTTACAAATCAGTTTGAGATTGTTGGATATGGTGAGAACGTTTCCGGTAAAGGTACTGTAGAATTAAAACCAACTTCTAAAACCAAAAACTTTACAGGTGCGAATATTACAGCTGAATTTAATATTGTAAAAGAAGTTGTAACAGCTCAGTTAGATATTTATAATAAAAATGGTGTTAATGTAACAAATAATTACAAGGTAACTAATACAACCGGTAATTATGCTGGCTCATCCTTTGATTTCGATGGCACAGAAAAGACATTTGCTGCTACTACAATCAAAGATATCAAGAAAGTAGACAGCAATGATGGTGGATTAGTTGCTACAAAAGCTACTGCTAATGATCTTGAAGTTAAATACTATGAAAATATTGCAGGCGAAAAATCCGGATTAAAAGACAATAAGGGAAATTATTACAATATTGCATATGTATATCTTGTTGCAAAAGACGGAAGCGGATATACAGGAAACAAAACACTTCCTGGAACTAAAATTACAGGTGTTGTAGATTACATCACATTTGCAATCAAGAATGTAGCGTTTGTTGACAAAAATGTCACTGTTACTAACGGCGTATATGCTGGTGGACTTCAGGTAAGACCTCAGGTTCTTGTACAGATTAATGGAAATACTTTAGTTGAAGGTAAAGATTATGAGTTAGTAGTTGAAGGTGAAGTTGACGGAAACCATTACACAGATGCTACAGCTGCAAAACCATTCAAAGTTACTGTAAAAGGTAAAGGTGGTTATACAGGATCTTTATCTAGCAAATTTGACTGGGGTATTGACAAAAAAGATATTAAAGACTGTGATGTTAAAGTTACTGACGGTATCGTAACTGTTATGAACGGATATGTTCCTGTTCCAACTACAGAGTACACATCCAAGAATAACGGAGACGGAACATACACAGTAACAGCTAACAGCGCCTCCAAGAACTACACAGGTTCCAAGACGGTTAAAGCTGATGGAAAAGCCGCAGATGAAAAACCAGATGCTCCAATGATCACTAGCGTTAAAGTTGTTGGCAACAAAGCAACTGCTATCCTTTCCGGTGATACAGAAGGTGCTGCAGGTTACGACTATGTAATCTCCACAGACCGTGACTGCATCACAAACAAAGATTACGCTTCTGTAAACAAGAACCAGATTCAGACCTCTACTACATTCAAATATGTACAGCAGGGAACATACTACGCATACTGCCACGCTTGGAAACGTGACGAGAACGGTAAGAAGGTATTCAGCGACTGGTCTAACGCATATCCATTCGTTGTATCCGCAATCACACCGGACGCTCCAGTTATCACAAACG
>ERZ1027266.1380-NODE-1380-length-12475-cov-7.443720_pt1 | contig 12475 bp, 9 predicted proteins | sample MGYA00519257_ERZ1027266 | MGnify/ENA primary metagenome ERZ1027266 (study PRJEB26926, sample SAMN06164683) | human gut metagenome | biome: ENVO:00009003; feature: ENVO:2100002; material: ENVO:00002003 | host: Homo sapiens | place: USA | collected 2012 ... | reverse complement strand
CGAGATTCATGAGCGTCTCGTGGGCTCGGAGATGTGTATAAGAGACAGATATTGAGTTTACTTCTTAGGTGCGTTCTTCAATATCTCGAGCAGATGATCCCAAACCATCTCAACGGTAGGGATGAGCAGACGCTCGTCAGGAGAGTGAACGCCGCGCAATGTAGGACCGAATGAAACCATGTCCAGGTGAGGATATTTCTCAGAGAACAGTCCGCACTCCAGTCCTGCGTGGATACCGATTACCAGCGGCTCCTTGTTGAAGAGCTTCTTGTATGCCTCCACCACGATGTCTGTAAGCTTGCTGTTAGGGTTCATCTTCCATGCAGGGTAGCCGTCGTTAACCACAACCTCAGCACCACCGAGCTTCAGGGCAGCCTTTACGGTGTTTGTCATGTTCTGCAGATTGCTCATCACGTTAGAACGCTGGGAAGTAACCACAACTATTTCGTTGTCGGATGTGTTAACGCTTGCCACGTTGTTGGAAGTCTCAACCATCCACTCCAGGGTCTTGTCCTGACACATTGCGAGCACGCCGTTGTAGACAGCTTGCATGGCGAGGATAAACTTCTCGGAGTTTTCCTTCTTTATTACCTTCTCGGCATCGCAGCTTTCGAGAGCGAACTTCATGTCAGGTTCTGTTACATGGAATTCCTCTTCTACGTTAGCTGCAAAGATATTCCAGTCAGCCTTAACGGTCTCCTTGTCGGCAGCAGGCACGGCAAATACCACCTGTCCGTCGCGAGGAATAGCGTTGTGCATGCGTCCGGCGTTGAACTTGGCAAGGCGCAAGTCGGTCTTCTCCTGTTCCATGAAGAGGAAGCGAGTAAGAAGCTTGATGCAGTTGGCGCGCTTCTTGTTGATGTCGTCGCCACTATGTCCGCCCACGAGACCCTTTATAGAAGCGTTCATGAAGAAGAAGCCCTCTGGAGCATCCTCTCTGTCGAACTTGAAGGTAGCGGTAGTGTTCTGTCCTCCGGCGCAGCTGATGAAGATCTGTCCCTCATCCTCGCTGTCGAGGTTGATAAGCATGTTGCCTGTCATGAAGCCAGCCTCCATGCCCATGGCACCAGTGAGTCCTGTCTCTTCGTCCCTTGTAAACACGCACTCCACAGGTCCGTGCTCTATATCGTTGCTGTCGAGGATAGCCATCTCTATGGCGCAGCCGATACCGTCGTCAGCGCCAAGCGTTGTACCTTTAGCCTTCATCCATTCGCCGTCAACATAAGTCTCAATCGGGTCTTTTGCAAAATCGATGTCCACGTCAACGAGTTTCTCGCATACCATATCCATGTGGCTCTGCAAGATGATGGTCTCTCTGTCTTCGTATCCCTTTGTGGCAGGTTTGCGTATAATCACGTTACCTGTTTTGTCAACCACGGTTTCAAGGTTTCTTGACTCACCGAATTCCTTTAAGAACTCAATCATTTTCTCCTCGTGCTTTGAAGGACGGGGAATCTTGTTTACTTTGGCAAACTGCTCAAAGACGCAAGCTGGTTTCAATTCGCTTTTGTTCATAATATTATTTGGTTTATGAAAATTGTTCTTTATAGCATTGTGGTAAGCCCATCTGCCGGCAGTTTCAAGCTTGGAGGCAAGGCTTAATCGGCTGCAAATATACAACATTATTGTTCGAATAGCCAAAAAATAAGGTAAAATAATTATAAAGTCGCAGTCTTTGTGCGGTAACGGTTAGTGTAAGCCCGTTCGTCAGCCCCTGTTCGTCGTTATACAAGAGGCGATAGAGTCGGGGAAGAGCAATGATGTAAACAATGATAAGCGGAGAAAATATAATATGTCTACTTATATAGAATATCAAATGCGGAGAATAAATTGTTACGAAACCATGAATTGTTTAAATATAGACCTTATTTATATAAACAAAGGTTTTACGTAATAAAATAAAGCCTTTATTTATATAAACAAAAGCTGTATTTTAGTTTTTCCCTGTGGTTTATTCTGTTTTTTTATAAATATAATAATGTTTTGTTCTGCGAGTTAAGTATTGCTCTTTGACTGCAGGATAATGTTTTCATGCTTATGGAATACAGGTTGTGGGCAAAAAATGTAGAGAATAATTTTGTCGGCATGACTATTTTCATTACCTTTGCAATCGGTTTGTCTGTGGCTTTGCAAAGGAATATTTGCGGTTTGCAGACTTGGAAATATAAATTAACAGAAAAAACAAATTAAAGATGAACAAGAATATGTTTCGTGCGATGTCAGCCTTGGCAGTTGCTGCTGTGGCATTTGCATCTTGCAACAATGAGGCAAAGAAGGTAGACGAGAAGGCACAGGCTCCGGCAGCACAGACGGGAGCAATGAAGATAGCTTACGTAGAGGTAGACTCAATCATGTCGCAGTATAAGTTCTGCAAGGAGTATTCCCTGATTCTTCAGAAGAAGAGCCAGAACATAGAGAATACTCTCGCACAGAAGCAGCGCTCGCTCCAGGCGGCAGCAGCTAAGTTCCAGCAGGACGTACAGAGCAACAAATACACCCAGCAGCAGGCAGAAGCCGTTCAGGCAGGATTGCAGAAGCAGGGTGCCGACCTGCAGGCTTTGCAGCAGAGACTCGGCTCTGAGTTCCAGAACGAGACCAACAGCTTCAACGCAGCATTGCGCGACAGCATCCAGCACTATCTCGCTGCATACAACAAGGACAAGAAATATTCTCTTATCATCAGCAAGGCTGGCGACAATATCCTCTATGCTGACAAGGCGTACGACATTACAAATGAGGTTATTGCCGGCTTGAACAAGGCTTACAAGTCAGCTCCTGCAAAGAAATAAATTAAAAGAAACGGGAAGTTTCAAGGCTTTACCTGTCTTCTGGGAGAGTATGCCATAAGGAGGAAAGCCGTAAAAAATGTAAAACAAGACAAGGAAGATTGGCTGAGGGGATAACATCATTCCGCTCGGACTCCAGCAGACATCATTCAGAGATGTCGTAGCATCAGGATTCATCATCTTCCGCAAGATATTAGGGCTTCACCGCAAACCATGCGATGAAGCCTTTCTGTTATTAAAAACATCTTCAAGCAATGATAAAAGAACTGCAGATAAGAGTGGCACCGCAAGTGGCGGCAACGGAACCATTACTGAAAAACTGGCTCGCTGACGAGTGCGCCATTGATGCACGCACCATCACTTCCGTAAGAATACTGAAAAGGAGCGTGGATGCGCGACAGAGAAACATCTTCATAAACCTGAAGGTAAGAGTGTATGTCAATGAGCAGCCTGCCGACGACGAGTACCAGCATACTGAATATCAGAATGTTGAGGGACGACCCGAGGTGATTGTAGTGGGTGCCGGACCAGGCGGACTCTTTGCTGCTTTACGACTCATTGAGAGAGGACTGCGCCCTATCGTAGTGGAGCGCGGAAAAAACGTGAGAGACAGAAAGCGCGACCTCTCGCTCATCACGAAGACGCAGCAGGTTGACCCGGAGAGCAACTATTGCTTCGGCGAAGGCGGTGCCGGTGCGTATTCCGACGGAAAGCTCTATACAAGGAGCAAGAAGCGTGGAGATACGGAGAAGATTCTTAATGTGTTCTGTCAGCACGGAGCATCGACAGCCATTCTTGCCGATGCACATCCGCATATCGGTACCGATAAGTTGCCTGCCGTAATAGAGGCGATGAGGAATACCATCATTGAATGTGGCGGCGAAGTGCATTTCCAGACCAAGATGACAGCCCTTGTTCTCGACGGCAGAAAGGTGGTCGGCATAGAGGCTGTGGAGCAGGAGAGTGGGGCGGAGCGCACCTTCCGCGGGCCGGTAATCCTTGCCACGGGCCATTCGGCACGCGATGTCTACCGCTATCTTCATTCCGCAGGAGTGGAGCTTGAGGCAAAGGGCATTGCGGTGGGTGTGAGACTTGAGCATCCGGCGCAGCTGATAGACCAGATACAGTACCACAGCAAGCAGGGCAGAGGTAAGTATCTGCCGACGGCAGAGTACAGCTTCGTGACGCAGGTCGACGGCAGAGGAGTCTATTCCTTCTGCATGTGTCCGGGCGGCTTCGTCATCCCTGCCGCTACCGACAAGCAGCAGATTGTGGTGAACGGCATGAGTCCGAGCAACCGAGGCACGCAATGGTCGAACAGCGGCATGGTGGTTGAGGTGCGCCCCGAAGATATAGAAGGCGACAACGTGTTGAAGATGATGGACTTCCAGGAAAGACTTGAACACGACTGCTGGATAAACGGCAACATGAAGCAGACGGCACCGGCACAGAGAATGGCGGACTTCGTAAACTCCAAGCTGAGCTACGACCTGCCGAAAGTGTCGTATGCGCCGGGAGTAATATCCAGTCCGCTGCATTTCTGGATGCCGGATATGGTGAGCCGCAGACTGCAACAGGGCTTCCGCAAGTTCGGAAGCATGAGCCATGGCTTCCTTACAAACGAGGCTGTTCTGATAGCTATGGAGACGAGAACTTCCTCACCTCTGAGAATAGTGCGCGACAGGGAGACTCTGCAACATGTTGGAGTGGAGGGACTCTTCCCGTGCGGCGAAGGCGCCGGCTATGCCGGAGGCATCGTGTCGGCAGGAGTAGACGGCGAAAGATGCGCCGATGCCGCAGCGGAATATATTGCCGGATAAAAGGCAATAAGTGGGCTGCTTGTGGACTATAGTATTGATTTCATAAATCATAATCGGCTATGGGTGGCGAAATGGGGCGTTTTTTAGAGTAAAGTCTTGGATAAATGGCTAATTTTTAGTACTTTTGCGCCCGACTGAATGTAGAAATTGTAAAAATACATTATAATGAATATATCTTATAAATGGTTGAAGGAGTATGTTGATTTCAACTTGACTCCTCAGGAAGTATGCGACGCCCTTACTTCAGAAGGTCTTGAGGTAGACGCTCTGGAGGAGGTTCAGAGCATAAAAGGCGGTCTGAAAGGTTTGTATGTGGGAAAGGTTCTCACTTGTGAACTCCATCCTAATTCAGACCATCTACACGTAACGACAGTAGACTTGGGCAAGGAAGAGCCCTCACAGATAGTATGCGGAGCACCGAATGTGGCTGCCGGACAGAAGGTTATCGTGGCTGACTTGGGCTGCGTGCTTTACGATGGCGACAAGGAGTTCGTCATAAAGAAGTCAAAGCTTCGTGGAGTGGAGAGCTTCGGAATGATTTGTGCTGAAGACGAAATCGGCGTAGGCACAAGCCACGACGGAATCATCGTTCTTCCGGAAGATGCCAAGGTGGGCACTCCGGCAGCAGAATACTATAACCTGGAGAGCGACTGGCTCATTGAGATAGACATTACGGCAAACCGTGCTGACGCCCTTTCACACTGGGGAGTGGCACGCGACCTGTATGCATGGCTGAAGCGCAACGGATATGAGACAAGTCTTCATCGTCCGAGTTGCGATGCCTTTGCCGTTGACAACAACGACCTGCCTATCGACGTAGACCTCGTTTGTCATGACGCCTGCAAGCGTTATGCCTGTGTGAGCCTTACGGGATGCGAAGTGAAGGAAAGTCCGGAGTGGCTACAGGAGAAGCTGAATGTTATCGGTCTTCGTCCTATCAACAACATCGTTGACATTACCAACTATATCATGATGGCTTACGGACAGCCTCTGCATTGCTTTGATGCTGACATGGTGAAGGGTCACAAGATTGTTGTGAAGGCCATGCCGGAGGGTACACCTTTCGTTACTCTCGACGGCGAGGAGCACAAGCTTAGCGAGAAGGATCTTGCAATCTGCAACGCCGAAGACCCAATGTGTATTGCCGGTGTGTTCGGCGGAAAGGGTAGCGGCACATACGATTCTACGGTGAATGTAGTGCTGGAGAGTGCGTATTTCCATCCTACATGGATTCGCAAGAGCGCACGCCGCCACGGACTGAGCACCGACGCTTCGTTCCGTTTTGAGAGAGGCATCGACCCTAACGGTACTATCTATGCCTTGAAGCAGGCAGCGCTGATGGCGAAGGAACTTGCCGGAGCCAAGGTGTCGATGGAGATAAAGGATGTTTATCCGGAGCCTATCGAAGACGCAAAGGTATCTCTGAAATATGATTATGTGACAGGTCTCATCGGAAAGGAAATCCCTGTAGACATGATAAAGAGCATCGTGGAGTCATTAGAGATGAAGATTCTTGCAGAGGATGCAGAGGGTCTTGAACTGCAGGTTCCGGCTTATCGCGTGGACGTTCAGCGTCCTTGCGATGTGGTTGAGGATATCCTTCGTGTGTACGGATATAACAATGTGGAGATACCGACACAGCTGAAAAGCTCTCTTGTAATAAAGGGTGAGGATGACATTAAGCATAAGCTGGAAAATCTTGTAGGTGAGCAACTTGTGGGTTGTGGCTTCAATGAAATATTGAACAACTCTCTTACCAAGGCTGCCTATTATGACAACCTTAACCATTATCACGCCGACAACCTGGTAAGGATAATGAATCCGCTGAGCTCCGACCTTAATGTTATGCGCGAGACTCTGCTCTTCGGAGGTCTTGAGAGCCTTGAACACAACATCAAGCGCAAGAATCCTAACCTGCATTTCTTTGAGTTCGGAAACATCTATCACTTCAACAAGGAGAAACATTCCGACGAGAATCCGCATGCAGCATATACAGAGGAGTATCATCTCGGACTCTGGCTTACAGGAAAACGCATTAGCGGCAGCTGGATTCATCCGGATGAAGACACTTCTTTCTTTGAACTGAAGGCTTATGTGATGAACATCCTTCGCAGAATAGGCTTGCCGTTCGGAGCTGTAGTGTTCAAGAAGAGCGACAACGACATATTCTCTTCTGCCATAGCAATAGAAAACCGTGGTGGCAAGGTGTTGGCAGAACTCGGCATCGTATGCAAGAAGCAGCTGAAGGCTTTCGGCATAGAGACTCCTGTATATTATGCGGAGCTCAACTGGACAGCACTTATGAAGGCTATAAAGAAAGCTAAATTCAGTTTCAAGGAAATAAGCAAGTTCCCGCCGGTAAGCCGCGACCTCGCATTGCTCGTTGACAACAACGTGGAGTTTGCCGAGATAGAAAAGATTGCCTATATGACAGAGAAGAAGATATTGAAGAAGGTAGAGCTCTTTGATGTTTACGAAGGAAAAAATCTGCCGGAGGGCAAGAAGAGCTATGCCGTTAACTTCATTCTCCAGGACGAGGAGAAGACTCTGACAGAGAAGCATATCGAGGCTGTTATGAGCAAGCTCATAACAAACATAAAGAAACAGCTCGGTGCAGAGCTGAGATAACAAGACAATATAGGGAATAAGTGCTTCTACAGGCACTTGTTCTCTAATTCATATTACGAAAAACCATAATAATAAAAATAAAATAAACAATTACTCCAATGGGAAGAGCATTTGAATATCGCAAAGCGACAAAGATGAAGAGATGGGGTCATATGGCCCGTACATTTACAAAGATTGGTAAGCAGATTGCAATTGCAGTAAAGGCTGGTGGTCCGGATCCGGAGAACAATCCTCACCTGAGAGCTATCATTCAGACAGCAAAGCGTGAGAACATGCCTAACGCCAATGTTGAGCGTGCCATCAAGAACGCAATGGGTAAAGACCAGAAGGACTTCAAGGAAGTAACTTACGAGGGATATGGTCCTCACGGAGTGGCTATCTTTGTGGATGCAGCTACCGACAACACCACACGTACCGTTGCCAATGTGCGTGCCGTATTCAACAAGTACGGCGGTAACCTCGGCACACAGGGTTCTCTTTCTTTCTTGTTCGACCAGAAGTGTGTGTTCACTTTCAAGAAGCTTGCTGACCTTGATATGGACGACCTTATCCTTGAGTTCATCGACTACGGAGTAGAGGAAGATTACGACTTCGATGAGGAGACGGGCGAGGTTACTATCTATGGCGACCCAAAGAGCTTCAGCGACTTGCAGAAGCATCTTGAAGGTAAGGGATTAGAGATTACAGGTGCTGAGTTCACACGTATTCCTACTGACCTGAAAGACGTTACAGCTGAGCAGCGTGAGACTATCGACAAGATGGTAGACATTCTTGAGGACGACGATGATGTTCAGAATGTTTATACAAACATGAAGCCTGCTGAAGACGCAGAGTAATTCATCTTGCAATAAAGACTGCAATCCCCTCTTCCTGGATTATCCATAAGGAAGAGGGGATTGCTGTATTTATACGCCTTATCATTGTTATATTAAGGTGCAATAAATCCAAATCCGCAACTAAGCCCTTCAACATCCTTCTTGCGTGTGCACGTCCTCTCATTTCTGAATTTGTAGATAATTTGAACTGTAATTAATTAGTGTCTGCTAAACCTGCATGACGATTCGGGGAGCCCTTTATTTACAAGGGTTCCCTATATTTATTGTCATGCCATGCCCCTATTCAGAGGTTGTTCTCTACAACTCCTCTCCTCCTATATCCTCATCAATGGCTTTTTGCAGTGATTTTTCCCAGTCTTTTTCGGGATTATTGAGAAAAGAGTTTATGTCAATATAATACATCAGGGCAATTCTTACAACTGTAGCCAATCCTGAGAAACTCCATGATATTGTGGTGGAGTGTTGCAGGAACGAAAGCAACGATCTACATCTTAAACCGAGAGTTGAGTCGATTACAGAAGACAATATGGAGTCAAATTGCTCCATGATTGAAAATATTCCTCCAAAAGGAATGAGTTTCTCAGATTTAATTTGTATTTTTGCCATGCCCGATGAGGTTTTGTTTGATTTTTTTCGCAACACTAAATTAAGTAAATCCTCTGACATGGTTAAATCCTGGGCAACTTTTTGTTGTTCAGGATATTATAAAAGTTAAAAAATATAGTGCTGCGGAATTAAGGTATGACAGAAATGAGAAGAATAATTAAAAACATATCAATCCTGATATGTACAACATTTATAGTTGTCTTTTCAGTGGTGTCTTGCACGAGTCAACCAAACTGTGCGAGAAACTCCTTACATGTATATTTTGACAAACCATCAGCTGGCTATGAGATAGAAATCATATCATTTCCACAGGGTGGTGGATGGCTCTATCACTTTCAGCGCGGTGACAGCGTTGACTGTTTTGTTCCTCTGACTACCATTCCAAAAGAGATAAAGAGCATGATTGCCAAGGCACCTCTTGATACAAGCTTCCACACAGACCTCGTCTTTTCTGTAGAAGACAAGATGTACAAAGATTTCTTCTTCAAGGATGTGAATTTTGATAATGAGCCGGAGTTTGTTGTGACATCACTTGGTAATGACTGGCAAGACTTCTCATGTTATGACCTAGTGGAGAGAAGAGCTTTTGACCCACGAGTCGCACTTGATTTCGTTACTCCAATAGACTTTGATTTCTATGGCAACTATGGAATACATTTGTATCCAGAAGATAGATTGTTGAAAAATTATAATGGTCCCAAGTTTAACTATAAGGATAGGACCATCATATTGAGTGGGTACTCTGGTGCGTTTGACAAGTTTGAATATAAATATCAATATGTTGGTGCCAATCAGTATAAAGAACTCTGGTATAAGGATTACGAGACAGTACCAATTTATGATAAGGACTACAATTGCATCGATACCTATCAAATAGAGCGAACTTATAGGCCACACGCAACAATAAAAGACTCTCTTGTCTTGGTCAGCGAGAAACGAGTTAGCAATTACTAAAATCGCATGGAAATTAAATAGTGTGTCCAGTTCTATGTTCCAAGTTTTGAATGATTTTTGAAATATTATCTATGTAACTGATTGAAAAACAGTATGAGATGTACACAAAGAGTCACCCATTATTGGGTACATTCAAACTTGATGCATAATTCCGAACTCTATGATTTTTTAATTATCTGAGAGCCAGTAGATTATGTCGTATTTAAAATACTAAACTTTGCAAAAAGTTGGTACATCAAACTGGACACCATAGAAATTAAAGAAAGAATTAAAGCCCTGTTAAACGAAATCTCGAAGAGCATATACGAGAAAGAACAGATTCTGACCATGTTACTCCTAAGTGCAGTGGCTGGAGAAAGCATCTTCCTGCTCGGGCCTCCGAGAACAGCGAAGAGCCTTGTGTCTAGAAGACTCAAATTGGCTTTTGAGAACGCACGATGTTTTGAATTATTCCAGGATTGGCTATAAACCTTCTATCTACATTAGACTCATCCGACATTATTAATGTAGAAAAAGACAAATCTGTTTCTTTTGATGTCGTGAATAGGAATGATAGCCTTCACCTGTCAATGAGGTAGTGGTATAAAAGCGAGATGGAACGTATGGTGCATAGAACTGAACAGACAACACGTGCAAGAGAAAGGTGGTATGATTTATGTAGATGTTACTTTCTACCACGAAGACCTTCTGTTGAAATACTGGCGTAATAATTCCTATAGAATGGTGATAAATAAAGAGACTGCTAAGAAATATTATTAGAGAACTTATACGACAAAAAGCAATGTTAGCCTCAAATCCGCAACTAAGCCCTTCAACGTCCTTCTTGCGTGTGCATGTCCTCTAATTTCTGAATTTGTAGATAATTTGAAAAAATATAGTGTTGCGGAATTAAGGTAAAAGGTTGAGTAAGCACATAGTGTCTTACCCAACCTTTTCTGTAAATATTATCAATACTGTTTATATCAGATCATTACTTAATCAAGTCAACTGAACGCTGGATGAATGAGTTCAGAGATGCGCCACGCAGCATGCCGTTCTGTAGCAAGGCGAGGTCGATAAGCTGGTGAACAACCTTATTGTCCTTGGCATGGTTGGCTATTATCTCCTCCTTCTTGGAGCGCTGTTCGCCAAGACTCTTCTCCGTGTTCTGCATGTCGTCCTTCTCTTCCTGCTTGATGTCCTCCGGTTTCTTGTCTTTTCTTGCTGCGTTGAGAGCTGCAAGACGAGCCTGAAGACCCTTTATCTCACCAACTACAGGCTTCAGCTCCTCAGCGCATTCATTCTCGCTGCATTCAAGAACCTCCTTTATCAGTCTGTGGTCGCTGTTGAGAACAAGACTATAGCTGTCCGGCATCTGTGCATAGAAGTTCATACCACTCTGATAGCGGCTGATGTCCTTCATACGGCGCATATACTCATTCTGTGTGATAAGCACCGGCTGGCTGGTTTCTCCAAGCGGCTGCACCTCTACATTGAACTCGATATGGTCGAGCGTAGGAAGCTGAGTACGGAAGGTTGCTGACAGTATGTCAGTCTTGTCGCTGTCAAGAGTGTCTTTCTTTACATCTTCCTTGACAATGAGTCGGTCTATGATGTCGCTGTCGACACGGGTGAAGTGTGACTTCTCGAATTTCTGTTCAAACAGGTTTACACATGGAGTGTCGAGCTGTCCGTCGAGCAGAAGCACGCTGTAGCCCTTCGCCTTTGCCGCCTCGATATATGAATACTGCTCCTCCTTGTTGCTTGCGTAGAGGTAGATAAGATTACCGTCCTTGTCGGTTTGGTTGTCTTTGATAAGCTGCTTGTATTCATCAAATGTGAAATGCTTGCCATCAACATCCTTGAAGAGAGTAAAGTCCTTGGCGCGGTCATAGAAGTCCTCCTGTGAGAGCATGCCGTAGTTGATGAAGAGTTTAAGGTCATCCCATTTCTCTTCATATTCCTTACGGTTCTCCTTGAAGAGAGAGTTCAGCCTGTCTGCCACCTTCTTTGTGATGTAAGTCGAAATCTTCTTCACGTCGCGGTCGCTCTGCAGATAGCTACGGCTCACGTTCAACGGGATGTCCGGAGAGTCAATAACGCCATGCAGCAATGTGAGGAACTCCGGCACGATACCCTCCACCTGGTCTGTAACGAACACCTGGTTGCAGTACAGCTGTATCTTGTTGCGCTGTAAGTCGATGTTAGACTTTATCTTCGGGAAATACAGGATACCGGTAAGATTGAACGGATAGTCCACATTAAGATGAATCCAGAACATAGGCTCATCCTGCATAGGATAGAGTCTGCGGTAGAAGTTCTTGTAGTCTTCATCCTTAAGTGTGCTTGGAGCCTTCGTCCACAGCGGCTCCATGTCGTTGATGATGTTATCCTCCTCAGTGTCAACCTGTTTGCCGTCTTTCCATTCAGTCTTCTTTCCGAAGGCTACAGGTACGGGCAGGAACTTGCAATATTTGTCGAGCAATGCCTGTATACGGTTCTTCTCAAGGAATTCCTTGCAGTCATCATCGATGTAAAGAATGATGTCAGAACCTCTGCTCTCTCTTTCAGCATCAGATATTTCGAACTCAGGACTTCCGTCGCAGCTCCATTTAACGGCTTTGGAACCCTCTTTATAACTCTTGGTGATAATCTCCACCTTCTTGCTCACCATAAACGAGCTGTAGAAGCCAAGTCCGAAGTGACCGATGATAGCATTTGCATTGTCCTTATATTTGTCGAGGAAATCATTAACGCCAGAGAATGCAATCTGGTTGATATACTTGTCAATCTCCTCTTCAGTCATACCTATTCCACCTGTCTCTTATACACATCTCCGAGCCCACGAGACGCTCATGAATCTCGT
>ERZ1027266.1377-NODE-1377-length-12493-cov-7.779788_pt1 | contig 12493 bp, 10 predicted proteins | sample MGYA00519257_ERZ1027266 | MGnify/ENA primary metagenome ERZ1027266 (study PRJEB26926, sample SAMN06164683) | human gut metagenome | biome: ENVO:00009003; feature: ENVO:2100002; material: ENVO:00002003 | host: Homo sapiens | place: USA | collected 2012 ... | reverse complement strand
GAGATTCATGAGCGTCTCGTGGGCTCGGAGATGTGTATAAGAGACAGGATATTGACAAAGTGATACTTGAAAAATTTATACCTTTGTGGTGTAATCAACAACTTTGATGATATTATAACAGAAGAACAATCTGAAAAAATATGTGTCAGATGTCAAGAATTCGAAAAAAAACTTTAAAAGATTATCAGATGGAAAACCAGATAGATAGGTATCTAATGAGACGCAGATTCCATGCAGATGTCCAGAAGCTTAAAGCTATTTGTAAAACCAACGGCTGGGAGTTAGGTCAATATGACCTGTCCCATGCCGATTGGCAGTGTGTATTATCAGAAAGTGATTATGAAATGGATTCAGGCATGTATGAATGTTCTGAAGAAAATGAGAATTACTTTCTAAGTCCAGAACAATATAATCAATATAAAGAGAAATATGGATACGAATATTAAAACACCTTCACCAATAACTTTTCAAGAAAGCAAGTTAAAAACCATCTGGATTGTATTGCGTTTTGATTTGCTCAAAAATTTATACCTTTGTGGTATAATCAACAACTCTACATCTTCATCCCTACCGCAACTACGGGTTGTGATTTGCTCATAATAAAGAGGTGTGACAACATTAAAAAGTATTTTATTCCTTTCCGATATGTTAGAAAGAAGACTGTTAAAAGATTGTTAAGCGTAATGTTTTGGTTTGCTTGATAATTAATAAAGTATTACATTTGCATAAACATAAAAAAGACAAACCCTATGAAGAGACTTTTGATTTTTACTGCAATGACCTGCGCCTTTTCCAATATGAATGCGCAGGATGTGTTAATTACACAAGATGGTGAATTGCTGAATGTGTATGGATTGGAAATAAGCGACAATGCAGTTTTTTACAAGACCGAAGATAAAACAGATGCGCCTATACAGCGAATCGGTAAAGAAAAAATCCTTATGGTAAAGCGTAAGGACGGAACGAAATATAAGTTTGACAATAACGACAAGGTTGTGGATTCCGGAAGTCCGGCAAAGGCTGTAATTGCAGCATTGCCTGGCGCAACGGCAGAAACCAACAGACAGAGGATAGAACAATACAACAGCATATTACCTGAATTTAAGGGCAAGCCGAAAGACAAGGAAGCAAAGCGCTTGTTCTGTGCCATGGGCTACGGTGCAGACTCGCAATTAACGGACGACAACGTAGAAATTACTACAGAATGCGGAATATGGGACACGCAGAACGTGAAAGGACGTAACATCAGCACTCTTATGGCTTCACCAAGCCTTGCCACTGTCTTGAATATAGGCACGAGGACTTACAATCCGGTTTTTGTGGTGAAAATAAAGAACAAATCGAACAAAACCATATATATAGATTTAGGTAACAGCTTTTTCATCCGCGATGACAACTCTACTGCATACTACATACCATCTTCGGTGAGTAATTCAAGCGGGACCAGTTCCGGCGTAGGTGTGAATCTTGGTGCTGTGGCAGGGGCTCTTGGTGTAGGAGGAGCTGTCGGAGAACTGGCTGGTGGCGTGAATGTAGGCAGTGGCAAACAGGGCGGTTCTGTCAGCACCACATATTCTCAAAGGGTAGTAGCTATTCCTCCAATGTCGACCAAAGCACTTTCTGCCCAACCTCTGTTTCTGCGTTATGGTGAACATGGTCCCAATGTGTTCGTATATGCAGAGAAAACAAACGATGATTTGTTCCTTGTACCTCACATTGATCTGAAAAATGCGAATAATAAAAATATACGTATCGGTGAAACTGTGACGTATACAGAGCAGAACACCCCAATGAAATTCGGTACATACATCAGCTACTCCTTCTCTGAGAATTTGACAGATTTAAAAAACCTGAAGGTAAACTATTTTCTCAAATCCGTTACGGGCTTTCATCGAACTCCAGGAGGAGAATTTATGACATATGCATACTACTTAGATCATGACATTCCTTCATCTTCTTCCTTCATAGGCTTTGTGGGAATACGTAATTGAGATACCGTGTCGTTCAGATAGAGAGTTACAGCCTGCTTCATGAAAGCAATTGTTGTAAGAAAAGAATGTGAGAGCGATTGAATGTTGTGTTTTATCCATCAAATGTTTTATGCCTTCACGTTATGTTTGGATGGCGGATGGACATAGGTTATTCATTGTCCACCCCCAGTCCGAACAAGGCGAAGTCGCCCTTCAGAGGGTCGTCGGGGAATATCTTGAGCATGGCATCGGTAAGCCGGCGGGCGGCGGACATTGATGCCGTGCGGCTCTGCAGCAGATTCATGCGCTGTGCCTCCTGCACTACGTGGGTGTCGAGAGGCATGATAAGAGTGCGGCGGTCTATGATGTCTGCCCACAGACCGAGGTCTACGGGTGAGTCTGTGCGCACCATCCATCGCAGGAACATGCACACGCGCTTGCATGCCGACGTGGTGTTCTTGGGGATTATCTTGTCGGCGCCATGCTGGGCAAAGAACAGGCAGAGAGCCTCGATGGCCTCAATGCCGGTTGTTGCATTTCGGCGTATGTATTCTTTCATGCTGCCGTATTCGTGGAGCATGGTCTGGTATGCCGTGAGCAGCTGGTGCATGTCGTGACAGGTGTACAGACGGTAGTAGCATCCGGTGGAGTCGGGGATGCTGCTTTCCCATTCCCCAGAGCGCACCCACCGGTCTATGTTGCCTTGGGCTGCATCGAGGATATACTGAATCTTGGGGAAGAACTGCTTTCTTGCCCCATAGCTCAGACAGGAAGCTATGAAAGCCATAGCCTCCTGGTTCTCTGCACCCTCTACCTCGTGCATGAACGAGCTTGGGTCTGCGGGCAGGAAGTCTGCCGTTTCGTATTTCTCTGCGAGTGCGGCGATGCGCAGTTTCAGTTCCTTTTCCATGAGTTTGATTAAAGTGAAACGCTTTCTATTCTGAGCTTTATCATTCCTGCCGGTACTTTCACCTGCACTTCGTCGCCGGCTTTCTTTCCGAGCAGAGCTTCGGCGATGGGCGACTTGATGGAAATCTTGCCTTCTCTCAGATTCGCTTCGTGTGGACTGACGATGGTGTAGTCCATGCTTTTACCCGCCCCGATGTTGGTTATTCTTACTTTGCTGAGCAGTCCTACACAGTCGCTCTTAAGCAGCGACTTGTCGATGACTCTTGCGTTTTCGAGTATCTTCTGCAGGAAGCGTGCCCTGCCCATGAGTCGTCCTTGCTCACGCTTTGCTGCGTGATACTCGAAGTTCTCGCTCAGGTCTCCCTTATCGCGTGCTTCTGAGATGGCATCCTTTACCTGTGGAAGCTCTACGGTTTCCAGGTGGTGTAGTTCTTCGGCAATCTTGTCGAAGCCCTCTTGTGACATATATTCCATAATGTTTTTTTGTTGAGTTTCCTTATATTTAAAACAGGAGTGCAAAGTTAAGGAAAGTTTTCTGCATCCGCAAAAATAGATTGCCGATATTACCTGAAAGTTAGTATTTTATATATGAAAAGTAAAAAAATGTAGCCATACTGTTGGATTGTTATGAAATAAGTTGTATTTTTGCAAAAAGTATATCATGTAATATCCTATGAGGATATATAAAACTGTACGATTATGAAGAAGATTTATTATATCATATTGGCATTAGGATTGATGGGCGCACCTGTTGTAGCCCATGCCGTGCCAGCCGTTGAGATAATAGAGAACGACTATGACGGTCAGAAGGGCGGCATCTCATTGAGGGTGACGACCGAAGGCAACGGGCAGGCTCGTCTTCGTGTTACCAACGCTACTAACCAGACGATTCTTATCTACGACATCTCTGGCGCACCGATAAAGAAGATAAAGGTTGACGGTCCAGACAAAATTTATGAGCTTAGTCTGCGCAAGGGTTGCTACATCGTTAAGGTGGGCAATGTAGTGAGAAAGGTGTCTGTGAGTTAAAGGAAGGGAATGACAAATGGCAAAATGGCAGGCTGTGAAGCCTTCCGGTTTTTCATGATTTTATATATGAAATAAAAAAACGGCTATGCTTCTGCATGCCGTTTTTTTTATGCCTGTCTTTAGCTTGTCTTTAGCTTTGCCTTTATCAGAAGTGTATACGTTTCCGCTATTTTTATCTTTGGCTTTATTGGATGCTTTGGCTTAGGCTCGTCCGTATTATCTCCTTTTTATGAATACCCATCCCAGACGGTGGCTTTTTCCTTTCTTTGAGAGTGAGCGGATGATATACATGCCGTCGGGTATGTTCTTTATGTTCAACACTTTTGCGTATCTTCTTGAAGCTACGGTGCAGCCTGTGCTGCTCTCAAACAGTATGTATTCCACATCGAGGGTTGATGGCATGGATGGCAGAGTTATGGTGTTGCCGCTGTTGCGTATGAGACCATGTCTTTTGGCGGCTGCTGTGTTGTCTTCTCCGTCACCGCTGTCGCTTTGCAGAGGGCGGCTTTCCTTGCCGTAGCGGTCTATTGCGGTTATGGCAAAGTGTTTTGTCAGGGGAGAGAGCGGCACGTTGATGCTTCTCTTGTCAGTTCTTGCAGCAATGATGTTTCTCGGGTCGCTGATGTCTACGGGTGCCGTGTTGCTGGCATACACGTTGTAGTATACGTCTGTTGAGGCTTGGTGACGTGTTGTTTTGTCCTGTGTGCTGTTGTCCCACGACAGCGTTGCGGCGTTGTTGTCTCTCTGTATCGAAAGGTTTGTCGGCATTGCAGGTGCCTCGTGCGCATACCATGTCATCTCCGGCACGAGGGCAGGGTAGAGGTTCTGTTCGTTTGCTGTGAAGTCATACAGTCCCTTGATGTTGTCCATGAGGAATTTGTTGCGGAACATAGCCGTTCCTATGCCCATCTGTCGGCATACGCTCATCTCGCGCTGTATCTCCTCGAATTTCCAGTTAGCCTCCTTTGGCGAAAGGAAATATATTCCCAGTCCTGCGCTGACGGTCTTTCCGTGGCTGCGTTCCTTCCAGTCTGCTGCAAAGGGGAAGAAGTTGTCGCCCTTGAAATACATCATCGGGTATATCTGGTCCATCCATCCTTCCCTCATCCATCTTTCAACGTCCTGGCATCCTTTCTCCTCGGCGTTCCATCCACGGCTCCAGTAGCGGTTCAGGTCGTTGCGCTTGCCTATGGGCGAGCAGCTCATCTTCACCCACGGCTTCTCAGCCTTTACGGCATCATGCACGGTCTTCACAATGCTGGATATGTTCTGCCGTGCCTGTGTCCTGGATATGCTGAGCTTCATCGTTTCGGGATAGCGTATGTAGTCGAGGTGTATACCGTCGATGTCGTAGTTGTGTGTTATCTCCCGGCAGATGTTTGCGATATAGTCGGCTGTGGCTTTCTTCTCTGGTCTCATGAACATCTCGTCGCCAATCTTCATTAGTAGTTCCGGATGGCGTCGTTTCAGGTTCTTAGGTCCTGTGCCGTTGGGTCTTCCCACGGGCACGCTCACGACCCATGCGTGGCATTCCATCCCTCTCTTGTGACATTCCTCGATGGCGAACTGCAGAGGGTCGTATCCAGGCGAAGAGCCCGGTTTGCCCGATACGCATCCGTCCCACGGCTCATACTGCGATGGGTATATCACCGTTCCGCGTATGCGTGTCTGCAGCAGCACGGTGTTCATGTTGGCCTTCTGCAGCTGGTCGAGCAGGGTGCACAGTTCCTGTTTCTGTTTCTCTATGGTGCGTGGTGTGTGTGCATAGGTCTTCGGCCAGTCCAGTCCGCCTATTGTGGTCAGCCATACAGCCCTTACTTCGCGCTTCGGTGGTATATGGCTGTAGCTGTCTTTATGGAAGACCTGTGCCGTTGTTGCAATGGTGTTAAGGCATAATATTGAAAGTAGTAAATATATAAATTTCATTTTGATGTATTATGTGTAGAGATTGACGTTTAAAAAACGTGGCGAAGTTACGAAGTATTTTCATAATGTGCAAGATTTATCTTTTTTTGCTTTGAAAAACTTGCGTTATAATGTATAAATGTTTATTTTTGCCATATTGATTTTATAGACTTTCGTCAGCGGATGGTACCCTGTTGAAGATAAAAGAAGGGGCATGATGCTGTGAAAGGTTGATTATGACAGAGCGATATACAATTTTATAAAACGATAGATTCTTAATGGATAAAGACTTGACAATCCGTCCGATAGCGTATTTCCATTCTCCTTTCGCTTCAAAGTTCGGCGTTCCCAAGCAGAGCAGCCTTGTTGATGAGCTTGAGGGATATATTGAGTTTGTAGCAGAATACCGCAATGCGGATATGCTGCGTGGTATAGAGGATTTCGACTATTTGTGGCTTGTATGGCATTTTTCAGCCAATCCTCACGGTGCCACAAGCCCTTTGGTGCGTCCGCCGTTGCTTGGCGGCAACAGGAAGGTGGGTGTGTTTGCCAGCCGTTCGCCATTTCGTCCGAATGCTCTTGGGCTGTCGTCGGTACGGCTTGACAGGGTGGACTATGAGTCGAAGAACGGACCTGTTGTGTATGTGCGTGGTGCCGATCTGATGGACGGCACGCCTATCTTCGACATAAAACCCTATGTTGCCCTTGCCGACAGTCACCCTGATGCTCGTTGTGGCTTTGTAGACACGAATGAGATAAGGCGTCTTTGTGTGGATATTCCCGATGAGGTGGGGCAGAGGTTCACACCGCGTCAGCTTGTTGCCCTTCGCAAGGTGCTTGAGCTCGACCCGCGTCCCCATTACCACAATGATGCCGACAAGCTTTATGGCATGCCGTTTATGGGTTATGACATAAAGTTTTGCGTTGATGGCGACAGACTCATTGTGGTGACGGGTGAATAGGGCCGGTGTGGGATATTGTTATTGGTATCTGCCTAATACTGTTTCGCAGTCTTAGTTATCCAGCTGGTTATGTCATCCAGTACCTCTTCCGAAATGGTCGTCTCTATCTTGGCATATTCGCCAGGAGACCCGGTTTCAGACGGTTGGAAGAGATGGTTGAGAGTTGGATAAGCCTTTAGCAGGCTTTTGGCTTTTACCGCCTTCGGCAGAATGTTTTCGGCAGCCTGGATGTTGGCAGTAGCGTTCACCTGCTTGTCGTTGTCGCCGATGATCAGCATCACGGGGCTGTTTATCTTGCGGATGTCCGTTGCCGGGTCATATTTCAGATAAGATACGAGCCATGGCGAATCGACCATCTTCACGGTTTCGATAAGATTCTTTCTTAGTTCCGGCAGCAGGGCGATGTCCATCGTCAGCATCGGCACAAGTGATTCCGGCTTGTCGCTGAACTTCATCTTCTGTTCCGACATTCTGTATTTGAACACTCTGCTTAGTGCGGTTGCATATTTCTCCACATTATCCTTGTCGAGCCCAGCCGCGGTCAGCACGTCGCGGTTCTGCATCAGCAGCACGCTGTCGCCCGTCAGTACCGGACCGGCGAGCGATACCACGAAGTCTGCCTTTCCCCTTGCAGCAAGCATATAGCTGATGATGCCCCCCTCGCTATGTCCGAGCACGCCAATCTTGCCGAACTTCTTCGTGCTCTTGAGATAGTCGATGCCAGCCTCGGCATCGAGCATGTTGCTCTGTAGGGTGATCATCGCCATGTTGCCCGTTGACTTGCCCACTCCGCGGTCGTCGTATCGCAGCGTGGCAATGCCGTGGCGTGCCAGATAGTCGGCGATTACGAGAAACGGCTTATGTCCCATAAGTTCCTCATCGCGGTTCTGCTGTCCGCTGCCTGTTACCATCAGTACCACGGGCATCCCCGTCTTGAATCCCTTCGGATAGCTTAGTGTTCCTCCCAGCCATGCCTCTCCGCCTTCGGTGGGCAGTCCGGTTTTTGCGTCAATGCCTTTGTTGTGGAACGCCACTTCCTGCGTTGTATATTCAAACGGTGGCTGTGGTGTCTGCGGACGGTTCATCTTTATTTCTCCTCGTTTCAGTATTAGAGGAAACGAGTGTCCCATCTGTGAGAATGTGCCGTTTATCTCTTCGCCAACGAGCTTTCCTGCATATTGTGCTCCGAGTCTGGGCATCGTTACGCTGATGGAGTCTTCTTGCATACATACCACTTTCGTCGGTAGCTCCATAGCCCCCTGGTCCGGGCTGTCCATCGTAACGTTGTTGTCGTCATGGATATGGAAAACGATGTTCAGCTTAGCCGGACCAGCCTCAAGCAGTCCTTTCCATGCTCCTCTTAAGTCCTGTGCGCTTGTCAGCAGTGGCATAAGTATGAGCAACAATGACATTAGTTTTTTCTTCTTCATGGCTTTACATTATATATGTAATATAAATAGGTGAAATGAATTTACTTTATTTGTATTCTCTTTGGATAAGATAATCGGCACCTCAACAATGCATTATCTTTTCTTTAGAGAGACCAGTGGCCAAAGCAATCTGTTCGTCAGTTAGTCCCATAGCTTTCATTTGTCGGGCTATCTCCATAGTTCGCTCTTCGCGTCCTATCTCAATTCCTATCTCAAATCCTATCTCAAATCCTATCTCAAATTCTTTAGCCATTCCCAGATACAAACCTTCCTGATATCCTTCGTCTCTAATTGATTCGAAGAGACTTTTCATTTTTCTGTAATACGCCTGTTTGTCGTGTATGGAAAGGGAATCTACGCTTAGGCGTTTCATTGCCCAGTCGAATCTGATATAATTTTCTCCGTTTTGTATCATGTCAATAGATGATTTGTTGTCACATAAACTTATCTCGCCATAAATTGCAGTGATGAATCACGGTACAAAGATAATGCAAACCGAAGACAATACAAAATTTGCAAAGATAAGAATTGCAAATTTGAGACCTGTTTTATTGTTGAGGTGCCGCTTATCTTAAGTAGGGATGATAAAGAGCAAGAAATCCACTATTCATCTTCCATTTCATCTTCATCCTCCGCCCAGAGGTCGTATTTCCATGTCTTCTGCTTTGACAATATTTCGGTTGGCGACCCTATCGGGTCTTTACTCATGTTGCTGTTATAGCCGCAGAAATTTCCGTAAGTCTCCGTCTTCACTATTGTGATACCCGGATGAATATAATCCTTTTTCATATTTGTTAGTTTTATAGTTGACAAGTTGACAAGTTGACGAGTTGACAAGGAGATTTGCATTGCTTATTTAAGGCTTACGAATAGCTGTTATAAAGGATGGCAACTCTCCTCGTTTACTCGTCTACTTGTCTTCTCGTTTACTCGTTTACTCGTTAACTTGTTTACTTGTTATCATTATCTTTTTTCCGTCTTTGCGGATATACAGTCCCTTGGTAGGCTTTAGCGTCCTTGTGCCCTCTATGGTGTAGAATACCGGCGATGAGGTGTCAGCCTGTGGGGTGGTGTTGATGGCAGATGCGCCGCCGTTGATGTCGTAGAAAGCAGTCATGGCATCATCGTCGTTCACTTCGAGATACGCCTTGCCTGCAGGTATCTTCACTCCGCTCTGAATCTTGGCGAATCCCACGCTGCCGTCCTTCTTCCTCAGCGCATACTGTCTGCCGTCAGCCGTCACTTCCGTCAGTGCAGCCTTCAGTTGGTTGGTAAACAGCTCTTCGCCTCTGCTCTCGGTCGTCGCTATGTCGTAAGTCCCTTCGTTGCCCTTCAGCAGCAGTCCCGTCTCCTGCGGAACTATAGTGCCCGGTTCTATCCTGAAGAGCTTGGCCTTGCCCTCCTGTATGTTCACGCCGTATATCTCCACGTCGTTCTCCGGCACCACGATGTTGTATCCGGCAACCATTGTTGCATATCCGGCATCAGAGATGCGTGCCTGTATTTTGTGCACGTCGAGAGCATCTATGCTTGCAAGCGTTTGGGAGCTGTAGTATTGGTTTCTGTTCGCGTCTATTGCCACGAGCAGCACATTCGGTGCGGCTTCCGCCGGTGCTATGCAAGGTATGATGACCACCTTGGTCTCCCCTGCCTTTATGTCGGCGATGGCGCTTCCGACCTCTCCTCTGTCATAGTATGAGTCGTCCGATGGGTCGTTTTTCTTAAATATCCTCAGCGATATGTTGCTCTTGTAGTCGCCGCCTGTGCATGTGAACTTCAGGTGCGCCTTGAACTTCTGTCCTGCTATGATCCGTTCGCCGTTGCTGATGATAGGGTGGTTCTCGTCCAGCGTGAGTGTTCCCGTGGTGCATCCCTCTTCCACGGTAATGGTCTTTATGTCGAGCGCCCTGTAGTAGTTCCCGTATTCTTCAAGAAGATACAGGTAGTATGTTCCAGCCTCCTTCGGTGCCGTTATGGTCAGGGCGGCGTTGAGGCTTTCCTCGTCGCTGATGTCGCAGAATGCGCTTGCGTAGGCCTCCCAGAATGATGTGGGTTCGGTGTCCTTGAATATTCCCACAGTCAGGTTGCCCGCATATTCTCCTCCCGTGCTCTTCACCCTTGCCTTGCACGTGAAATTGTTTCCGGCAATGATGCGTTCGTCCGTTATCTCGAATGCTTCCAGTGCGAGGCTTGCTATTGCGCTGGTGCCCTTTATGAGCTTCACCTTCTTGTCGGTGCCCACTGTGGCATACCATTCGTATCCCTCGCCCCTTGTGTCTCCTTTCATGTCGTACCATTTCCCCGACTCGGATGAGTATACGGCAGGCGTAATCCTGTATGTGCCAGGTGCCAGCCCCTCCATGTCAGCCACGTTGATGCTGTAGTTTACATTCGGTATTTGTATGCCGAAGTCGGGTTTGAAGGAAAGGAATCCTTTTATATGTTCCACCTTTCCGTTGTCTGTTGGTTCCGCCTTTACTCCCATTGTTAGGCTCTCGGTTTCGGTGCCTATAAAATATATGTCGTATGTCCCGGTCACGGTGAAGCTCGCCCCCTTGTCCATCTCTTCGCCAGTGGGCGAGAGGCTGAACGGCTTGCTCATGTATACCTCCGGCACCTCCTCGGTGGCGTCTTTGTCCATGCCCGCAACAACCGTCTGTCCCGAAGAGTATCCTCCCGAGCTGCTGCCTATGCCGTTGAAGTCAGGGTCGAGCAGCGTTAGCCGGAAATACCCGTCGGCGTTGCCTCCCCATCCCCAGTTGAAGTGGAAGAATCCGTCGGTGGAGTATCCGTCGCATACGAAGGCATGTCCTCCCGTGCCGCTTCCCGAGTAGTATACGGGTCTGTTGTTGGCAAGCTCCTGGTATATCATGTCTTCCCATTCCTGCTTGTAGTAGTAGGTGCGTATTTTGAATGTCGTGCCCTTCGGGTATCTGAAGAAGTCTCTTGCCGCCGTTGCCACGCTCGTGCTGAATGCTCCGCTGGCAGAGCTGCTGTAGTTCATGTTCACGGCAATGCCCACGTCGTACATCAGTTTTGCCACGGCTGTCTTTGCTTCGGCAGGGCTGCTCTCGTTGTATGTGTCCAGCATGTTGTCCCAGTCGTAGGTGCTCTGTGAGAAGTCGCAGCTCAGCATATTGCCGTCATACCAGTCGTAGGAGTTGCTGCCGGTTCCTGTCTTTGGCCATTTGTGGTAGTTCATCACCTGCGCCATTGCCGTTGCCACGCATCCCGTCATACTTCTCAGCCCATAGGCGTCCACGGGGCAGAGGTTGTTGTACGGTGCGTCCTGGTTCCACCTGGTGGTCAGTAGCGGACTGATTTCGATGTATTCCGCTGTCGGTGCCACACGCCTCGTCCTCATGCTGCGGAGCTGCTCCTTGCTCAGTTTGCTTGCCTCCTCCACCTGCCGGTCGTATTCCGTCAGCCACCATCGCATGTTGTCCGGCATGCGTGTGGTGTCAAACGTTCCCTTGTCGGAATATCCCAGTATGGTGTTCTCCACGTTGTCGTCGGTAGCCACGATCACGTATCCGTTGCCCTGTCCGATGTTGTAGGCATAGTATCCCGTAGACTGTGCTGCGAGTTTGAGTGGTTTGTTGGCAGCCGCTGTTCTCACGCGTGTGTTGGTCTGTAGGAATCCCTGCGCCATGCTTTTCGCTTTGTCCTCGTTGATGTTGTCCGCCCACATCATGGTAGCGGGCACCATGAGCATCATCGATAGCGTAATGGTTCTTATTGTTTTCATGTTTCCTTTGTTTTTTATGTTTTCTTTTTATATGGATAAATGTTCTCTTTCAGGTTAGTGTTCCGGTATCTTTTCGTGTTGTGTGTGTGTACCCCGTCCGGTTGGTCGAGAGAGTGGGGATACATGTTTCGGGCGTAAAGATATGAAAAATATTGTTTGGTTCAAAGGATTTTTTGGGAAAGTTTGGGGGAGAGGTAATTATAAGCTGTGCATTATCTTACCTCTCTCCCGTCTCCCCTGAAGGGGAGAGGCAGTTTGTCTGCTTGCGGAAAAGGCTGATTGACCAAGCGCTACGAGGTTTTGACAGGGTATTACAAGGTTGATTGACAAGGTGTTACAAGGTTGATTGACAAGTTGTTACAAGACTTTGACAACACCTTCCAAAGGATTCTCAAGAGGCGGACAAACTGGTCCTCCCCGCTTTGGATAAAATCCTCACGCTCGGAAGAATAAGCAAGCTTCTTCTTCTCTCGCTTAATCGGATTTTTAGGGGGAGATAGAGGGGGTCGGTAATTAAAACAAAAGTGCTACATTTTCTTA
>ERZ1027266.1374-NODE-1374-length-12523-cov-9.164180_pt1 | contig 12523 bp, 8 predicted proteins | sample MGYA00519257_ERZ1027266 | MGnify/ENA primary metagenome ERZ1027266 (study PRJEB26926, sample SAMN06164683) | human gut metagenome | biome: ENVO:00009003; feature: ENVO:2100002; material: ENVO:00002003 | host: Homo sapiens | place: USA | collected 2012 ... | reverse complement strand
CCCTAGAGTTCGTCGGCAGCGTCAGATGTGTATAAGAGACAGCATGAGTATATCAAAGGCTGTCTGCGGAAGCTTCAGCTCATGGCACAGTGGTCTGCACTCATCGCTGTAGGTTCGCGAAATCTTCTCTGCAAACTCAAAGTTAAATTTCATATGTGATATTCCTTCTTTTCTTTTCCTATTTTGCTACTTCGTTATACATTTTTGAATTATTCATTTTTGAACTAATTATATATCTCTCTGTCATTTTGTCAAGCGGTTATCGTAATTTATACCCTGCAATGCTATACTTTTTGAGGCATTTTTTCATTAACTATTATGATATGATTTAACAGTTATATAATACCTTGAAAGTATCCTGCAGTCATGGTATTATATGTAATTGGCGCTTTGTTGCACATTTTAAACACCGGCTAATCTACCGGTGATTTTAATTTTAATAACTAAAGCTTCGTACACATATAATGTAGGATTTTTAAATTAACAATCATTTACAATAGGAGGAATTATGAGTCAGGAAACAAATTCAGCCCCTGTAACAGAGAACAAGATGGGAACCATGCCTATCGGCAGACTTGTATTTAACATGTCTTTGCCTATGATGATTTCCATGCTCGTACAGGCTCTATACAACATCGTGGACAGTATTTTCGTTGCAAAGCTGTCCGAAAACGCACTCACGGCAGTTTCACTTGCCTTCCCTTTGCAGACACTCATCATCGCTGTCGCAACCGGTACCGGTGTAGGTGTAAACGCGCTGCTGTCAAAGTCACTCGGTGCCCATAAATATGATGAAGCCAACAAAATCGGCATCAACGGTGCCGTACTATATGCATTCAGCTACATAATATTTCTGATTCTCGGACTTACAATCGTAAAGCCTTTTTACATGAGTCAGATTGGAAATGCTGATATCGAAATCATGGATATGGGTGTGAGCTACCTGAGTACTGTTATGATTTTTTCATTTGGTATTTTTGCGGAAATCTATTTTGAGAGGGTGCTTACCTCGACAGGAAGAACTATTTTCAGCATGACCTCACAGCTTTGCGGTGCCATCACAAATATCATTCTGGATCCTATCATGATCTTTGGACTGCTTGGCTTCCCTAAGCTCGGTGCTACCGGTGCAGCCGTGGCAACCGTTGTGGGACAGTGCGTAGCCGCCGTTGTTGCTTTTGTCTGCAACCACAAATTCAATCATGAAATCAGCCTGAGCTTCAAGGGCTACAGCCCGGATTTCAAAATCATGGGAACCATTTATGCTATCGGTATTCCGTCGATCATCATGCAGTCTATAGGCTCAGTAATGACATATGCCATGAACAGAATACTTATCGGCTTTTCATCGACTGCCGCTGCTGTTTTCGGTGTTTATTTCAAGCTGCAGAGCTTCTTCTTTATGCCTGTATTCGGACTGAACAACGGAATCACACCTATCATCGCATTCAACTACGGTGCTCAGAACAGAAAGCGTATGGTTAAAACAATAAAGGTCAGCCTGATAACAGCATTCTGTCTGCTCTTCGTTGGCTTTGCCTGCTTTGAGTTCATACCACAGGTGCTTCTTGGAATGTTCAGCGCCTCTGACGATATGCTCCAAATCGGTGTTCCGGCGCTCAGAATAATCGGCGTGCATTTCCTCATCGCATGGTTTTGTATTATCGTCGGCACAGTATTCCAGGCTTTGGGAAAAGCAGTCTTTTCCATGATCGTATCAATCATGCGTCAGCTTGTGGTTTTAATTCCGGCAGCATACATCCTTTCAAAGCTCGGTGGACTTCACGCAGTATGGTGGGCTTTCCCGATAGCAGAGGTGATATCCTTTACTGTTTCGACATTATTCTTAATCAGGATCAACAGAACTGTCATCTCAAAGATTCCTGATGGAAGCGATGTGCTGTAAAAAATTTTACTTGAGCTTTAAAATAATCAACAATAAAATCCGCTGCATTATATCATGTGCGTAATCATATGATATAGTGTAGCGGATTTATTATATTTATGTCATATTTTCACATATTTCTGATTTCTTTGCCAGCTTGGTGCAGCTTATGAACCGACTCCATCTTGCGTATTATCTTGCGTATTTTCTTCCTCTATTATACGTATTTTATGTTGCTGGTCACACTGTTTAGTGTGAACAGTAACGATTTTATATAAAAAGTGTAATCTGCAGATTCAAACCTCTTTTAAAAAATGCGATTTTGTGGTAAAATAACAAAAAAAAATGCGATTTTGTGGTAAATCGTTGAAATAAAAAATGCGATTTTGTAGTAAAACATCAAAATAAAAAATGCGATTTTGTAATTTTATTAGGAGAATGTCATGTTTAAGCGAAAAATATATGATAAATTATTGCAATGGAAAAAGGATTCCGATGGTAAAACAGCACTCTTAATCGAAGGAGCCCGTCGTATAGGCAAGTCAACCATCGTAGAGTCATTTGGACGAAATGAATACAAAAGTTATATAATCATTGATTTCTCAATCGTCTCAAAAAATATACGTGAACTGTTTGAGGATATTTCAGATCTGAATTATCTGTTTTTGCAGTTGCAGCTCCAATACAAAGTCGATCTCTATGAGAGAGAGTCTTTGATTATTTTTGACGAAGTACAATTATGCCCCCGCGCAAGACAGGCTATCAAATCACTTGTAAAAGATCACCGATATGATTATATAGAAACCGGTTCTCTGATTTCTATCAAAAAAAACGTACAGGATATACTTATTCCAAGCGAAGAGAGAAAGCTAAACATGTATCCTATGGATTATGAAGAATTTTTATGGGCTTTGAATGATGAAACAACTATCCCCCTAATCCATAAGCTATTCGATTCTCAAAAACCCTTCGGAGAAGAGATTAATCGTAAATTGATGCGTGATTTCCGTCTTTATATGCTTGTCGGGGGAATGCCGCAGGCAGTTGATGAATATATCAAAACCAATAACTTCCGTAAGGTTGATGACGTAAAGCGTGATATTCTGAATCTTTATGAAGATGATTTCAAAAAAATAGATGCCACTGGAAAAATATCTATGCTTTTTGATGCAATTCCTGCGCAGCTAAACAAAAATGCTTCGCGATATCAGGTATCAAGCGTACTGACAAACAATCGCGCCGATAATACACTGGAACTGATTGCAGAGTTAAAAGACTCAAAAACTGTTTTGGTATCATACCATGCAAATGACCCAAGTGCCGGTATGTCAACCAACAAAGACTTAACCCGGTTTAAACTATTTTTATGCGATACCGGGCTGTTTACTACATTGATGTTTAAAGACAAAGATTTCACAGAAAACATAATTTATGAAAAATTGTTAAATGACAAGCTAGGAACTAATCTAGGCTATCTTTACGAAAATGTAGTTGCACAGCTTTTAACGTGTAATGGCAACGAATTATTTTACTATACTTTTTTTAATGAAAGTTCGCGCCATAATTACGAAATAGATTTTCTTATTGCCAAAAAAAATAAGGTTTGCCCTATTGAAGTAAAATCCAGTGGCTATAAAACCCATAAGTCCCTGGATGAATTTTCAATAAAATTTTCAAACCGTATTCTTCAAAAATATCTCGTATATACAAAGGATTTCTCAAAAGACAAAGACATACTCTGTCTGCCTGCTTATATGATTTCGTTTTTGTAAGAAGAATAACTTTTTAAATATGATTTTAATACACACACTTATATGGAGGATTAAGACATGAAATTTATATCGTGGAATGTAAATGGACTGCGCGCATGCGTCCAGAAAGGTTTCCTTGATTTTTTTAACAGTATAGACGCTGATTTCTTTTGTATACAGGAGTCCAAGCTGCAGGCGGGACAGATTGACCTTGACCTGCCGGGCTATCACCAGTACTGGAATTACGCCGAGAAAAAAGGCTATTCCGGCACAGCCATTTTCGCAAAAAATGAGCCATTATCAGTGTCTTACGGCATAGGCATTGAGGAGCATGATAGGGAAGGACGTGTCATCACACTCGAATATGACAATTTCTATCTCGTAACCTGCTATACTCCAAACTCACAGAATGAACTGAAAAGGCTGCCGTACCGTATGCAGTGGGAGGATGATTTCCGTGAATACCTTAAGACTCTCGATGCCAAAAAGCCTGTCGTACTGTGCGGTGATCTGAATGTCGCACACAATGAAATCGACCTGAAAAATCCAAAAACAAACCGCAAGAATGCAGGTTTTTCAGATGAGGAACGTGCTAAAATGACGGAACTTTTATGTTCCGGCTTTACCGATACCTTCAGATATTTTTATCCGGATGCCGAGGGTATATATTCCTGGTGGTCATACCGTTTTAAGGCTCGCGAGAAGAACGCAGGCTGGCGTATAGACTACTTTATCACATCAAAGCGCATCAATGATAAGCTGCAAAAGGCAGCAATCCATACCGATGTGCTCGGTTCAGACCACTGCCCTGTTGAGGTTGATATTGAATTTTAAATTTAAGGTTATGTATTTTTACAATCCCTTATGCAACACTTTCTTCTCGAGCTTATCCCCATCCAAGGTATACTCAACAGCATTATACTCACCGTTTCTGTATGCGAACGTCTCATTGTCATCCTGATAATGCACGAAACTGCCCTTGCCCGGATATGTCAGTATACTGATCTTATCCTCTGTAATGTCCTCTGTAGAGCGGATTTCTCCGTCTGCAACAGGGATAATGGCTCCTGCTTTTATGAAGACAGGTACTTTATCAAGTGGTGCATCTGCTAAAATATATCTGCCGCCACTGTATTTTTCGCCTGTGTAGTAATCATACCAGTCGCCGTCAGGCAGATAAACCTCTCTTGCCTCCTTGCCCGGTGCGATCACAGGTGCAACCAGTACAAAGCTTCCGAGCATATATTCATCGGAAATATTTCTCACATGCTTATCTGCAGGATATTCGTATACGAGCGGGCGTACGATAGGTGCTCCTGTCTTTTCACACTCATGTGCCAGATCATAGATATATGGGATAAATCTGTATCTGAGCTTTACTGTCTTTCTGACTGCATCTATCGTAGTCTCGTCAAACTGCCAAGGCTCCTGTCTGCGTGTTCCCATCGCTGAATGATTTCTGAAAAACGGCACAAATACTGCTGCCTCATAAAATCTGACAAGAAGCTCCGGTGTAGTATCACTTCCGAAACCGCCTATATCGCTGCCGCACATGGCAAGTCCACTGACTGACAGATTGCACACCTGCTCGAGTGAAAGTGCTATATGCGCCCAGATGCTGTGATTGTCTCCGGTCCAGCCACCGCAGTATTTCTGGCTTCCGGCATATGCAGCCCTGGTAAGTACAAACGGACGTTTTCCACCATCATTTTTCGCAAGTCCCTCATATGTGGCTTTTGCCATAAAATGTCCGTAAATATTGTGAACCTTTTCATGTGCTCCATACTCAAACTGCACATCATCCGGCAGTGGTCCGTTGAAGCTTGCAGGCTCATTCATATCATTCCATATGCCACTGATACCGTGCTCGAGAAGTATCTTTGTCTTGTCTCCCCACCAGCTTCTGACGCTTTGCTTTGTGAAGTCCGGAAATACCGATGTTCCCGGCCAGACAGCATTTTCATATACACTGCCATCTATATCATGTGCAAATGCATCCATCTCCATGCCCTCTTTGTACATGAAATAATCCTCATCCTTTTTCACACCCGGGTCAATGATGGATATGAGCTTTACACCCCTGTCAGCAAGCTTCTCTGAAAGGCCCTTTACATCCGGGAATTTCTTGTCATCAAAGGTGAATACCCTGTAGCCGTTCATGTAATCGATATCCATATGTATCACATCGCAGGGGATATCAAGCTCGCGGAATTTGTCAGCTATATCAAGCACCTCATCCTGTGTGTAATAGCCCCAGCGGCTCTGATGGCTGCCGTATATCCATCTCTGATAAAGCGGTGTGGTGCCTGTCAGTGATGTATAAAGTCCTACCACCTCTGCCATATCATTTCCCGGCATAAAATAGTAGTCCAGCTCACCCTTCTCATGCTCGACGAAATAGTAATCTGTGTTTTCATAACCGAAATCAAAGGTTGTCTTGTAGGTATTATCCGCAAAAATTCCATAGCAATATTCATCGCCCAACACGATAAAAAATGGTATGGATTTATACAGTGATTTGAAGCTGTCCACATGTGGCGCAGGATCATCTGTGTTCCAGTTTACATATGAATATCCACGCTTGTTGAGGCATCCCGGCTTATCTCCCAGACCGTAAATAGCATCATCCTTTCCAAGCTTTTTGATGATGGTAACAGAGTCAGTTTTTTCTTCATCTTTTCCGACAGTATGTCCCTCAAGCTCTGCGATGGCAAGATCCTCGTACGGATTCTTCTCACTCTTTTTGCGTGCTTTTTCATAATCTGAAAGCACAAGCTTCCCTTTGTAATAAATATCAAGCTTCTCGTTATCCTTCACATTTACAGTAATATCCCTTGCACTTATGACTGCTTTAACTGCTGCATCGCTTACAGCGGCTTCTGCTGCGGTCCCCTTGGCATCAGATGTATCCTTGCAGGTCACGTTCGGTGTGGCAGCCTTCGGAATAAAGCCCTCCTCGATTGCAACACTTTCGATGCCGGGTTTTTGTGCGACATGCACTATGTTGTTTTCAAATATGGTAACAAACAGACTGCCGTTCTCGTAGATCAGCTCTGCTGTGTTGTCCTGTATTTTACAGTTCTTATATGAATTTCCCATTGCATAATCCTCCATTGAATTATATAGTTTCTCCTGATGTTTCTTATAAAAATACTTCCGTTTACTATAATAGTATCATCCATTTTTAATTTTTACAACAAAGAAAGTCACCGGTCACACCTAGTATGACCGGTGACTGCCTCAGGCTGTAAGTATCTCTGTCAATACACCATACAGCTCTGTATCAAGCTCCTTTGCCTTGAGCTCTGATAAAATCACTGTTGTTTTCTTTCCCGATGTAATAAGACCGTAGATTTCATCCTTTAGCACAAAGCCTATCTCTGCCTGATTCAGGAAATCAAAGCATCTTTTTTCGATTTGATTATCAAACGCTACTGTGTCTTTCGATATTGTAACGCTTATTTTGCTTGCTGTCGATGCAGTTACAGTAACGATGAGCTTTCTGTTTTCTTTATCATATTCATTCTTTGCCCAGACCTCTTTACCGTCCACAGATACCTTTACCTTACCGGCTGCTGCCTCGGTTCTTCTTTCAAAGACAAGCTTATAGGTTCTGTTGTCAGGTATTAATGATGTATCTCCATCTGCCGGAGAAATGACAAACATATCTTTATCCGCAGAATATTTCATAGCTGTGGTCACACATCTGCCATCCACATATCCGCAGGATTCATTGTCATCCTCGTATAGCTCAAACTCACCATCAGCCTCCGGGAATACCCTGACACATAATACATCAGGATTTTTGATAACAGATCTTGCATCAAGCTCATCAGCATCTGCACACACAAGTATGCCTCCCGCCTTCGCAAACACCGGTATGCTGCTCAAATCCCTGTAAACCTCCAGCATTCTTCCACCATCATAGCGCATGCCTGTATAGATATCATACCAGATGCCCTCCGGGAACCATACTTTGGTTCTTGCCACATTAAGTCCCTTAATACGTGGAGTTGTAACAGGTGCTACCATAAGCTGGCTGCCAAAGAAATACTGATTCTTTACCTCATAAGCCTCTGCATTTTCAGGATACTCATAATACATAGGCTCAATCAGCGGCATATTCTCGGCATAGCTGCGATAGTTCATAGTATACAGATACGGAATCATACAATGCCTCTGTCTGAGCGCTGCCTCCATCGCTTCCTCAGTCTCTTTTTTAAATCGCCACGGCTCCTTGCCGTTAAATTCGCTGCATGAGCTGTGCAGACGCATTATCGGAGAGAATATACCATATTGTGTCCATCTGGCTGTCAGCTCATCATCCTTGTAGCCAAGCATATGTCCACCAATATCATGGCTCCACCATCCATATCCGATGTTTGTCGCTGTCGTTGTAAAATACGGTTGAAAATCAAGCGACTCCCATGTAATATGTGTATCTCCCGAAAATCCAATCGGATATCTATGGCTTCCCGGACCTGCATAGCGCGAAAATGTCATTGGACGCTTACCGTCTCTTTTATTATCGAGATAATGAAAATGATTAAAAATCCATAGCGGATCCAATCCTTCAACCTTGCAGTTGCTGCCCTGCTGCCAGTCAATCCACCAGAAATCCACACCTTCAGCCTCTCTCGGATGATGAAGATACTTAAAATATGCATCCATAAACTTTGGGCTTGCCGGATCACATACAACCGGGTCCTCATTTTCATAGTCCACGCCCATTTCCTTTGCCATATCAACATACATTTCTTCACAGCCCTGCACACCATCCGCAGGATGTACGTTTAAGGTAGTATGCATTCCTCTGTCATGGAGCTTTCCAAGAAAGCGCTTCGGATCCGGGAAAAGCTTTTTGTTCCAAGTATATCCTGTCCATCCGCTTCCGTATTTAGGGTCCACATCAACCTGATGCCAGTCCATATCTATTACAGCTACTGTGAATGGGATATTCTTTTCATCGAATTTGTCCATCAGCTCCATATAGCTTTCTTCTGAGTATTTATAATATCTGCTCCACCAGTTTCCCAGTGCATATCGCGGAAGCATCGGAGTCTTGCCGCAAAGCCTGTAAAAATCATTGAGCGCCTGTTTATAATCATGTCCATATCCAAAGAAATACAAATCAGACACACCTTTTTTTCTTGGCTCAATCCATCCATCGTCAAGTAAAATCTGTGATTTACTGTCATCAAGAATTGAATATCCAAAGCGTGAAACGACACCGTGTCCAAGCTCAACCTCTCCGTTTACGTCATCAAGTGTACGCGCTGTACCCTGCAAATCATGCACCTTCTCGCCATAATGCCAGATGCTGTGATATGCGCTCAGGTTTCCCTTAATCTGTATACTCAGTCCGTGTGATGAGAACTCCTTCTCATTATATATCAGGTGCAGCATTGATGTATGAACCTCAATTCCATCAGCGTTACGCACCACATGATAGCCGGTCTTTGGAAAATCCCTGAACAATACTGTCTGTGTTGCCCTATCCTCGAATACGCCATCTTCACTGTATTCCAGACGGACAAGCGCCTCTGTCAGTAATGTAATCCTGTATTTTTCACCTATTATCATATTGTCCGATAATGCCACCGGACTTGTCTTTACTCTGTATATTTCCTGCATGAAATACTCCCTCTCATATAAATTACGCTATCCCTTGACAGCCGATGCCGCAATTCCTGCGATAAACTGCTTCTGGAAGAACAGATATATCAGTAAAACCGGTATGATAGATATTGCCGTTGCCGCAAAAAGTGCGCCATAATCTGTTGAATACTGTCCGTTAAACATCTTAAGACCAACTGCCAATAGCTGCTTTTCCTTGGTATTGATTACAAGATAAGGCCACAGATAGTCCTCCCATGTCCACAGGAACTGGAAAATTGCTATACTTGAAATTCCATTTTTCGCCATCGGAAATATAATCCTGTGAAAGATATAAAACTCATTAGCGCCATCCATTCTGGCAGCTTCAATAATCTCATCAGGGATGGTCTCAATGTGCTGCTTCATCATAAATATTCCAAATCCGCTGAACATAGCCGGAATAATAAGTGCCTTATAGCTGTCCATCCATCCGAATTTCTGAATCATAGTGTATTTTGGAATAATTGTTACACACCATGGAATCATCATAGTAGCCAATACAAAGCCAAATAGGATATTTCTGCCCTTAAACTTATATTTGCTTAATACAAAACCACAGATTGTACTGGTGTATACCACAAGCAGGGTTACAACAATCGTGATAAACAAACTGTTTCCAAAAAACCTCATGAAATTGAAATGCGAATTCATGCTGATGTAATTGTCTATTGTAAACTCTTGTGGAAGCAGATGTTGCTGCAACGCCATTATTTCCTTATTCTGCTTAAATGATGAGCATAGCATCCATATAAACGGATAAACTGTAACAATGCCCAATAATAGAAGGAATACATTTAAAACTATACTGCTTACTTTTTTTCTCATGATATTCTCCTCCTACTCTTCCTTGCCCGATACTTTGAAAGAAAGCACGGTAAGCACTGCGGTAATCACAAAAAGCACAAATGAAAGTGCTGATGCATATCCAAAGTTGTATTTGACAAAGGCCTCATCGTAAATAATGTAAGAAGCCAGATATGTTGATGTTCCCGGTCCACCCTCTGTCATGATGAGTATCTGAACATATGCCTGGATATACGAAATAATTGATGTAATGACTACAAAAAGTGTCATAGGCTTAAGCAACGGCAATGTAATGTATCTGAATTTCTGCCAGCCACTCGCTCCGTCAACCTGTGCTGCCTCCATGACATCTGCCGGAAGTGAGTACAGGCCTGCCATATACATGACAACCGCATATCCAAAATCCTTCCAGATGGTCATTATAATTACTGCAATCAGAGCAGTTTTGGGATTCATCAGCCAGTTGATATCGAGCCCGAATATTTTGTTGATGATTCCAATCTGTGGATTGTACATGAACTTCCATACAAATGCCACTGCAACCATAGGCGTTACTACAGGCATATAGTAAACTGCCCTGAAAAAGCTCTTATGCTTTATAAGCGTTGAATAAATAGCATACGCGATTCCCAGTCCCAGACCGACTCTGAAAACAATTACAACTACCGAAAAAATTACGGTATTGAACATTGATTTGCCGAACAATTTGCTCGTGAACACCTGCTTATAATTTTCCAGACCCAAAAACTTGTATGTTCCGCTTAACGGATTCCACTCATGAAAGCTTCCTGCAAATGCTATACCAATTGGTATTATCAAAAACACTATAAAGAAAACTACCATAGCTAAAACAACTATGTTTCTTAAAATTATTTCACTCTTACTTTGTAATGGACGTGATTTTTTAAACATTAATAATCCTCCGTAGTGAATCTTTACCTGTTATTTTGCAAACTTATATAGATTCTCGACTGATTGGAATGAACTGTTCTTCATATCCTTTATAATATCAGCCTGTGCCTTGTCTAAAGCTGTATCAATATCCACTCCATTGTAGAATATGTCCTCTCCGGCCTTTTTCATATCCTCCTCAACACATGAAGGCATCGGACCCGGCCAGATGTAGTGGTCAATGTGCTCTGCAAGTACCTTAAGCGATGGGTTTTTAAGTATTTCCTCATTGTCTGCAAGGGATTTCTTTGCAGGGAAGGTACTCATAGCAAGATTGAAATCTACCTGAGACTCATCATCGCAGAGGAAAAACTTTACAAAATCCTGTGCAACTGCCTGCTGATCCTTTGGTGCTTTTTTGTTTACACCGAATGTTGACTCACCGTTATATCTATTGTATGCATATGGATTTCCGTCAAATGTAGGAATTTCAAATACGCCAAAATCTATATCGCTCCATGTGGTCTTAAGTGTATTGTAATAATGTCCCCACTGAATAACCATTGCCGACTGTCCCTGTCCAAAGCTGTCTGCGCATTTATCGCCAAAATCCTTTGAACCAATCTGATCCTTGTCGTACATATCAACAAGCATCTGCATTACCTTCTTCATGGCATCCGAATTGACATTAGGTGTCTTTCCATCCTCCTTAAAGAGGTTCTCACCAAGCTGATAATTAAGACCAAGCAGATAATTCTGGTGGAAATCATTATTGAAATTGAGTCCGGCCTGGACTATATTGTCTCCGTCCTTGATTGTGAGCTTCTTTGCTACCTCAATCATTTCATCCCAGGTCTTTGGAATATCATCATCTGTTAATCCGGCTTCCTTCCACATCTCCTTGTTGTAATAAACAGAGCCTGTCATCATTCCGTAATCAATGTAATAAACCTTACCATCAATCACATGAGCGCTCACTCCATTGAAGTCCTGCTCCAAATCCTCAACAGGAATATCAAGCGGAGCCATATAGTTGATAAGATTCTCATGATAGCTGTTATGTACATCGAAGAGTGCCGGTCCGTCCTCACCATCGAGTGCCAGAGGAAGCTTTGTCCAGTAATCTTCCCATGGATTATCCACCAGGTTTATAGTTACATTAGGATGAATAGCTGTGTATCTGTCAATAACCTTCTGAAATAATTCATCGCTTCCCCACTCCCACAGGTCAATTGAGATATCCTTTCCATCATTAATCTCAACCGAAGGGTCATACTTCACCGTATCGCCAAATGGCTTTGTTGGTACCTTTATGTCCTTTTTAGCTGATGAAGCCGATGAGCTGCCACAGCCTGTAAGCGCTGTCACTGCCATTGTAGCTGCCATAACTGTTGCAATAAGTTTCTTCTTCATAGAAATCCTCACTTTCTTAATTCAATATCCTCTTTTTCGTTCAAATTAGTTTAGCGCTAAATCTGACTATAATCTACCACCACCTTATACATTCGTCAATAGTTTTTTGTTTTTTTATCAC
>ERZ1027266.1350-NODE-1350-length-12726-cov-6.811933_pt1 | contig 12726 bp, 9 predicted proteins | sample MGYA00519257_ERZ1027266 | MGnify/ENA primary metagenome ERZ1027266 (study PRJEB26926, sample SAMN06164683) | human gut metagenome | biome: ENVO:00009003; feature: ENVO:2100002; material: ENVO:00002003 | host: Homo sapiens | place: USA | collected 2012 ... | reverse complement strand
ACGAGATTCATGAGCGTCTCGTGGGCTCGGAGATGTGTATAAGAGACAGGTACACTCCTGCTGACGGGTGATGGTGATGTTCTTCTTACAGCCATGCACCGCCTCGTCAAACGTCAGGGTGATGCGCACCCGGATGTCCTGGCCCTTGCGGGGGGCGTTGGGATTCGCCGAACGGCTCGAGCCGCCAAAACCGCCGAAACCGCCGCCAAAGATGTCGCCGAAAATATCGCCAAGGTCAACACCGTCGCCGCCAAAGCCGCTGAAACCGCCAAAGCCGCCGGGGCCGCCGCCGTTCTGGGCAGCGTAGTTGGGGTCAACACCGGCAAAGCCGTACTGGTCGTAGAGCTGGCGCTTCTTCGGGTCCGAAAGCACCTCGTTGGCTTCATTGACTTCCTTGAACTTTTCCTCGGCATCCTTATCGCCGGGGTTGTAGTCCGGGTGGTACTTCATGGCCAGCTTGCGGTAAGCCTTTTTGATCTCCGCATCGGTGGCCGTTTTGGATACTCCCAGCACTTCGTAGTAATCGCGCTTTTCCTGTGCCATAACCATACCTCTATAAAACCAGCAAAGGCCGCCCCGGCAAAACCGGAGCGGCTTTTGCTTTTATCCGGCACGCCTGCCCGCCGGTTTGGCCGGGCATCTGCCGTTTGTGTCAGAACTTAGACTTCCTTGAAGTCAGCGTCCACAACGCCGTCATCGTTGGGCTTCTGCTGGTTGTTTGCGCCAGCATCGGGGCCGGGCTGTGCGCCTGCAGCCTGCTGGGCAGCAGCGGCAGCCTGATACATCTTCTCAAAGACATGGCTCAGCTCATCCTGCTTTGCCTTGATCTCATCGATGGAGCCGGACTGAACAGCGGTCTTGAGGTCGGCCAGCTTTGCCTCAGCTTCGCTCTTCACGTCAGCGGGCATCTTGTCGCCGTTCTCCTTCAGCATCTTCTCAGTCTGGAACACCATCTGATCAGCGCCGTTGCGGATATCGACCTCTTCACGCTTCTTCTTATCATCGGCAGCAAACTGCTCAGCTTCCTTCACAGCCTTGTCGATATCCTCCTTGGACATATTGGTGGAAGCGGTGATGGTGATGTTCTGCTCCTTGCCGGTGCCCAGATCCTTCGCGCTGACCTTCACGATGCCGTTTGCATCGATATCAAAGGTGACTTCGATCTGAGGCACACCACGGGGAGCCGGAGCAATGCCATCCAGGTGGAACACACCCAGGCTCTTGTTGTCGCGGGCAAACTCACGCTCGCCCTGCAGAACGTTGATCTCAACAGAGGGCTGGTTATCAGCAGCAGTGGAGAACACCTGGCTCTTGTGGGTGGGGATGGTGGTGTTGCGGTCAATGATCTTGGTGCACACACCGCCCAGGGTCTCAATGCCCAGGCTCAGCGGGGTGACATCCAGCAGCAGCAGGCCCTTGACATCGCCCTGCAGAACGCCGCCCTGGATGGCAGCGCCCACAGCCACGCACTCATCGGGGTTGATGCCCTTGAAGGGCTCGCAGTTCAGTTCCTTCTTGACTGCATCGTAGACAGCGGGGATACGGGTGGAACCACCGACCATCAGGACCTTCTTCAGGTCAGAGGGACGCAGGCCTGCATCCTGCAGAGCCTTGCGGACAGGGGTCATGGTGCGGTCGACCAGATCAGCGGTCAGCTCATTGAACTTTGCGCGGGTCAGGGTCATATCCAGATGCTTGGGGCCGGTAGCGTCAGCAGTGATGAAGGGCAGGTTGATCTGGCTGCTCATTGCGCTGGACAGCTCGATCTTTGCCTTCTCAGCAGCTTCCTTCAAGCGCTGTGCGGCCATCTTATCCTTGCGCAGGTCGATGCCGTTCTCGTTCTGGAACGCATCTGCCATCCAGTCGATGATGCGCTGGTCGAAGTCATCGCCGCCCAGGTGGGTATCACCGTTGGTGGCCAGAACCTCGGTCACGCCGTCGCCCATCTCGATGATGGAGACATCGAAGGTGCCGCCGCCCAGGTCGTAGACCATGATCTTCTGGTCATCTTCCTTATCGATGCCGTATGCCAGAGAAGCGGCAGTAGGCTCGTTGATGATACGCTTGACGTTCAGGCCGGCGATGGTGCCGGCGTCCTTGGTAGCCTGACGCTGGCTGTCGTTGAAGTAAGCAGGAACGGTGATGACGGCCTCGGTGACAGGCTCGCCCAGATAAGCCTCCGCATCAGCCTTCAGCTTCTGCAGGATCATAGCGCTGACCTGCTGGGGAGTGTACTCCTTGCCGTTCAGGGTCACCTTGTGGTCGGTGCCCATATAACGCTTGATGGAAGCCACCGTGTTCTCAGGGTTGGTGATGGCCTGGCGCTTTGCGACCTGACCCACCAGACGGTCGCCGGTCTTGGTAAAGCCGACAACAGACGGGGTGGTGCGTGCACCCTCAGAGTTTGCGATAACAACGGGCTCGCCGCCCTCCATGACAGCCACGCAGCTGTTGGTAGTACCAAGGTCGATACCAATGATCTTACTCATAATGAAAGCTCCTCTCAAATTCAGAACGTTTTTTGTTTATATGATGCTCAAATGTTACCAAGCGGATGTTATATTTGAAAACCCTTGCGGGGTCTTGCAAAATCACTCTGCCACAACAACGGTGGCATGGCGGACGATCTTATCGCCCAGCTTGTAGCCCTTCTGGTAAACCGTGATCACGGTGCCGCTCTCCTGCCCATCGGGGGCGGGGATCTGCTGCACGGCATTCATAAAGTTGGGGTCAAAGGGCTTGCCCAGCGCCTCGATCTCCTCCACATGGAGGGCGTTCAGCGCCTTGGCGGCTTTGTCCAGCGTCATGGTCACGCCCTTCTTGTAATTCTCGTCGGTGGTGGGGGCGTTGGCCGCCATCTCCAGCGTATCCAGAATGGGGATGATCTGGTTCACGGCAAAGGACACGCCGTCGTTGAACTTCTGGTCAGCCTCACGGGTGGAGCGCTTGCGGTAGTTCTCATACTCGGCGGCCATCCGCAGCAGCTGATCCTTGGCCTGATTGGCATTCTTCTCAGCCGCGTCCAGCTTTGCCTTCACGGCCTCCAGCTCCCGGGCCTTCTTGTTGAAGAAGCCATCCTTTTTCTTGGGGTCTGCCGCTTCAGCGTTCGTCTCGGGAGCCGCTGCCTGCTCAGGTGCAGTTTCCGGGGCGGCCTGCTCGGCGGTGTTGGGCTCCACGGCAGGTTCTTCTGCCTGCGGGGTCTTTTTTGTTTCTTCGCTCATTCCAGGTCCTCCTTATAGATCACAGTCCGCCGGGGTGCGGCTGCCTGCGGGGTATCTTTTCGTTTGCCGCTCATTCCTTCGCCAAGCTGATCGGCAAAGGTGTGGAGCAGCGGCATCAGCTTCTGGAAGGGCATCCGGGTGGGGCCGATGAGGGCCACGGAGCCCCAGAGGCCTCCGCCCACCAGATACCGGTCACTCACGATGCACAGGCCGGGAATCTGAGGTTCCAGATCCTCGCCCAGCAGGATGCTTTCGCTCTGCTCTGCCGGGGGTGCAATGAGGGCAGCGGCCTGCTCTTCGTCGTTCAACAGGCTCAGGATGCTGCCCACCTTGCCGTCCAGCTGGGGCCAGTCCAGCAGGTACTGCTCACCACCCAGATACACATGGGGCTGGGTGGAATCCTGCAGGATGGCGGCGGCGGCGCTGATCACCGGCACCAGCTCCGGGCTGATCTGGCTGCACAGCTCTGCAAGGAGCCGGGGCGACAGATCAACAGGAGCCACAAAGGTCAGGTTCCGGTTGAGCAGGGCGGCAAGCGCCGCTGCATTTTCCCGGGAAAGACCGGTGCGGACCCGCGCCACACGGGTGCGGACATAACCGGCAGTGGTCACAGCCAGCACCGCTGCGGCGCTGCGGCCCACCTGCACCACCTCGTAGTGGGCGATGCAGAGATCCTCAGCACAGGGGGTGCTGACGGCGGCGGTGCAGCCGCTGATGGCGGCCAGCGCCTTGGCGGCACCCTGTGCCAGCTTTTCCGGCTCGTGGTCAAGGCTTGCGAACACCGCGTCCACACGGGCGCGGGTCACACGGTCCAGCGGCTGGTCATCGGTGAGAAGATGATCCAGATAATAACGGTAGCCCTTGGCACTGGGGACACGGCCTGCGCTGGTGTGGGGCTGCTCCAGCAGACCCAGCTTGGTCAGCGCGGCCATCTCGTTGCGCAGCGTGGCACTGGAGACTGCCATATCAAAGTAGTTTGCCAGCACACTGCTGCCCACGGGCTCGCCCTCGAGGCCATACAGCGCAACGATCGCCTGCAAGACACGCTGCTTGCGTGCATCCATCGTCATAGCGCCTGCCTCCTTCGTTCGCTTTTTGTTCTTTAGCACTCCTTCTTCCTGAGTGCTAAGACCATTATATCCAATTTTGCGGCGCTGTCAATAGCTTCTCAGAAAAGTTTTGAAAGATTCATAATTCTGTCATAAAGGCCGCACAAAAAAGAGCCGCCCTGCGGCGGCTCTCCTATATAATAGATCATTCCTCCATCTGCTTTGCCAGAAATGCCGCCGCCACGTTCACCGCCTTGAGCTGGGCGGCATCGGGCTGGGCAGTACGGTCCTCCGTAAGCAGGCCCACACTGCCGGTGACATCCCCCGCCGCAATGATGGGCACAGCGCACAGCAGCGCCCGGGGTGAGCCCTCACAAGGCAGCAATGCCTTTTCGGGGCTGCCATCGCTCTGGTAGGGCTTGCGGCTGTCCATCAGCTTTTCCAGCGGCTGGCTCACGCTGCGGTCTGCCAGATCCCGCCTGCCCGCACCGGATGCCGCCAGAATGCGGTCCCGGTCTGAGACAAAGGCCGTCAGGGCAAAGCACTTGCTCAGCACATCCACATACTGGGCCGTCACCCCGCTCAGTTCCCCCATGGGCGAATACTTTTTGAAGATGACCTCGCCGTCCCCTGTTGTGAAGATCTCCAGCGGGTCTCCTCTGCGGATGCGCTGGGTGCGGCGGATCTCCTTGGGGATGACCACCCGCCCCAGCTCATCGATGCGGCGCACGATGCCGGTTGCTTTCATAAGGTTCCCTTCCTTTCCATGTTCCGGTTTTGCTTCCAGATTTCTGTGAAGTATGGTTATTCTGTGGAAACAGGAAGGGAATTATTCATTCAGCTCCGGCTGGAGCCTTACCTGCGCACATACTGCGTCTTTCTGCCCGCGCCGATCCTCTCCAGAACGCCCTCCTCTGTCAGTTTTTTCAGCGCGCTTTCAATCGAGCTTGTACCAAAGCCCGGGCAGGCCTCTGCGGCCTCCTGTTTTGTAAAGGCTCCCAGCTTTTCCATCGCATAACTGCGCACTCGTTCGTACGCCGTCACGCGCTTCTGTCCCCCGCCAACCAGATCGACCCGCTGCTCAAAATCCTGATAACAGGAGCAGATCACCGCCAGCATATATTTGATGAACGGTGTCGGGTCATTTTCCTCCTCATGCCAGTGCTGATCAGCCTGCGCCAATGCTGCATAGTACTCATCCTTAGTCTCTGCAATTGCTTTTTCAATGCTGATGTACTGCCCCACAACATATCCATTCTGATACAGCATCAAAAGGGTCAGCAGCCGGCTCATTCTGCCGTTACCATCATTGAAAGGATGGATACAGAGAAAATCCAAGATAAAACAGGGGATCAAAAGCAGGGGATCAACGAGTTCTCTATGCAGCACATCCTGATAAGTGCAGCAAAGTGCCTCCACAGCACCCGGTGTCTCGTATGGTTCCAGCGGGCGGAACAGCACATGGCGTTCCCCGCTGGGAAGGGTCATATCGATCTCATTGGGTGTAGTCTTAAAATGTCCTCGATAGGTCAAATTCGTATATTTCAGCAGATCACGGTGCAGTTGCAGGATGTACCCCGGCTCTACCGGAATATAGGCATAGTTCTCGTGGATGAGATTTAAAACATTCCGATATCCCAATATCTCCATTTCGTCCCGGTTACGTGGAGTCGTTTTATCTTCAACCAGCTGTTTCAGGCGTGCATTGGTCGTGATGATCCCTTCGATCCGATTGGAGGACTCTGTACTTTGGATCTTTGCGATCTCCACCAGCCGCTCCAATTCAGCGGGCCTTTGTTTCAGATATAGTTCCTGCCGCCCCTTGCATTCATGGATCTTCGCAACATAAGACAAGACCTCATTATCCCAGGAGTATTCTGCAATCTTTTTATAATCAAATGTACGCATGATTCACCCATTCCTTCTCCCAGCCCGTTCTTTCTTCTCCCAATTATACGCTCATTTTGGGAGAAAGCACAAGAAACTGGGAGAAATCTTTTATCGTTCTCGTCACTCGCAGCTCCTGCCGGAGCGCTGCTTATCCTCATACATCCGGTGGTCGGCCAGGATGCGGATGGCACGCACATCGTCGCTGTCGCAGGGATAGACCGCACAGCCGCAGCTGGTGCCAATCTGCACCTCTGCATCCTTCAGGCGGTAAGGCTCCCGGATGGCTGCCTTGATCTTTTCCACCCGGCTCTTGCAGAACCCCTCCGTTATGGCTCCGTTGACGATGAGGGCGAACTCATCCCCGCCGATGCGGAACACCGCATCGCTCTCCCGCACGCAGCCACGCAGGCGGCTGGCCACCTCCTTGAGCAGCTGGTCGCCCACATCGTGGCCGTAACGGTCGTTCACAGGCTTGAAACGGTCAAGGTCGAGGTAGAACAGGACAAACGGTGTCCTGTTCAGCTCGTTTTCTTTCAACAATGCGTCAAAATAGCGTTCATTATACAGTCCGGTCAGGCCGTCGGTGTTGGCCAGGTCCTCCATCTGCTGGCGGGCCTCCCCTTCCTGCCGGAGGGCGCGCTCCTTTTCCTCCACGCGCAGGCGGGCATCGGTGCGGACACCGTGCACCAGCACGATGCATGCGCAGAAGAACAGCCCAGCCAGCAGCAGGATGGTGGCGTTCTGGATCTTCCGCATTCCACTGTCCACCACGTCACGGCCGACGATGCCCACAATGGACAGATGCTGAAAGCCCACGGGCTGGTAGACCAGATAATAGCTCTTGCCCTCAAGCCAGCAGGAAAGGCTGCCGCTGCGGCCCTCTGCCACGTCCTGCCGGGCCCGGGTCAGTGTGCCCGCATCCACCTGCGCATGCTTCTGCAGGTAGTCGAACAGGTTGTCCATCCAGTCCTCGATCTCGCTCTTGGGCTCCTCCGAGAGCATCACATCGCCATCGGGATGGATGATGTAGCAGTCGCTCTGGCCGCCGTAAGCACTGCCGCCGATCAATTCCTCTATGGTCTTATTCCGATAGCTCACGGCAAGGCTGGTGTAGGTGGTACCATCGATCTCCACCGGCGCAATGGGCGCAGAGTATACCACCCGGCGCTCCCCGCTCCGCATGATGTAGCTGGACACCGTAGGCTTGCCGGTGCGGTACATCTCCTCAAAGGCCGTCCAGAGGTGATCCACTTTTTCATGCTTGCCCCGGATGCTCCAATATTCGCAGTTTTCATTGAACAGATACACGCTGCTGTACCGCCAGATCTCCCGCTCGGCCTCATAGCTACGCAGGCGTTCCTCCGCCAGGCCCTCCTCATTGGCAGCCTGCAGGCTCTTGCCCCACTCGTTCAGCATGTTCCAGTTGCTCCGGCTGAAGATGGTAAACGACTTATCCACCTGCTCATAGGTCTCCAACAGGTTGCGGGTGCCTTCGTCATAGAACTGCTGCCGGATGTACAGGATGTACCAGCACAGACCTGTCACCACGACCATCGCCAGCAGCAGCGCAGCTGCCGTCCATCTTTCTTTTTTCTTCCACATATTCAGCTTCTCCTCAGCAGAGTCCCAACTCTCTGCCCTTTTCCGGCCGCATTTCCACAGCCTGCGAAACCACGCAATTCCGTCGAATCAACACTACCAAATTCTGCTTTTTCTGTCAAGGCTTTCGTCAAAGATTATTCGCTGCAAATTTGGGGCATTCTTCTATCCTTTTGCTGCTGTGTATGTTATAATAAAATGTATGGATTTCTGAGGGGGTGCTCTTATGCAGCAGATCGTGATATTGGGCGGCGGTGCAGCGGGCCTTGCCGCCGCATTGGCTGCCGCCCAGTCTGCCCCGGCAGGGGCAGTGCGGGTGACGGTGCTGGACCGCAACCCCAGGTGCGGCAAAAAGCTGTTGGCCACCGGCAACGGCCGCTGCAATCTGGACAACACTGGCATTGCACCGGAGCAGTATTTCACCGCTGACCCCGCCGCCCTGCGGCCCCTGCTGGCCGCGGTGGATGCCGCCGCACCGCTGGAATGGTTCGCGGCGCTGGGCCTGTACACCCGCACCGATGAGGCCGGGCGGGTGTACCCCTACTCCAACCAGGCCGCAGACGTGCTGGCCCTGCTGGAAGGCCACCTTGCCCGGCTGGGCGTGGAGGTGCGTACCGGCTGCACTGTGCAGACCCTGAGCCAGAACCGCAGCGGCTACACCATCCTGTGTGAGAATGCCGAGGGTCAGGACCAGACCCTGCGGGCCGATGCCGTCATCTGCGCCATGGGCGGCAATGCCGGGCCGCAGTTCGGCACCGACGGCTTCGGCACCCGATTCGCCGCCCAGTGCGGCGGAAAGCTGGAGCCGCTGTACCCCTGCCTGACTGCCCTGCAGACAGCAAAGCCCAACCGATCTCTGGCCGGCATCCGGGCCAAGGCCGCTGCCACCCTGCTGGACCTCGACCGCCACTGCACCGTGGCCGTGGAAAACGGCGAGGTGCAGTTCACGGACTATGGGCTTTCGGGCATCTGCATCATGCAGCTGTCCGGCCATCTGGCCCCGGGGCGGGGGCCAAAGCGCCCGGCCGTTGAGCTGGACCTCTTCCCCATGCTGGACGAGACTGCCCTGACCGCCCTGTTTGCGGCCCGGGTGCCCCTGCTGCCGGGCAAGGCACCTGCGGATTTCTGGACAGGTCTGCTCAATCCCAAGCTGGGCCGCGCCCTGTGGGCAGCGGCAAAGCTGCCTGAAAAACCGGTGGACACCCTGCCGGATGCCGCCTGGCAGGTGCTGGCCAACGCGGCCAAGCACTGGCTGTTCGAGGGCCTGACCCCCTGCGGCTGGAAGCAGGCCCAGACCACCGGCGGCGGCCTGAGCCTGACCGAAGTGACCCCCAGCTTCCAGTTCAAGGGCTGCCCCGGCCTTTACTTTGTGGGTGAAACGCTGGACTGCGCCGGCAGCTGCGGCGGCTTCAACCTGCACTGGGCCTTTGGCAGCGGCATCGCCGCCGGGCGTGACGCGGTGCGGAGCCTGAAGCGGCCTGCCCCGAAGCCGAATAAAAAGAAGCGATAAAGAATGACCCTCTCCATCCCGCATCTGACAGACAGACTGCAGGAACGGAGAGGGTCATTTTCGTTTCAGATACGCTTGTGTCTCCCGGACCACCACTCCCGAAAGCCCCACTACGCCCACAAGATTGGGCAGCATCATCAGGCCGTTGAAGGTATCGGAGAGCGCCCAGGCCAGATCCAGCTTCATCACAGCACCCACCAGCACCATGGCCGCAAACACCAGTTTATATCCTGCAGCGGCACGCTCCCCCAGCAGATACACCACTGCCCGGGTGCCGTAATGGCTCCACCCCAGCGTAGTGGAATAGGCAAACAGCAGGACCGACACCGCGATGAACTGCGGCCCGAACGCCCCGAACACCGTGGAAAAGGCCTGCCCCACCAGTGCGGAGCCTTCCACGCCGGTCAGGGCCGCACCGGTGTCCAGATCCACAAGGCCGCTGGTGAGCACCACAAGGGCCGTGAGGGTGCAGACCACCATGGTATCTGCAAACACCTCGAACATGCCCCACATTCCCTGCTGGACAGGCTCCTCCACATTGGCCGCGCAGTGCACCAGCACCGACGCGCCCAGTCCTGCTTCGTTGGAAAAGGCTCCCCGCTTGAATCCCCAGCTGATGGCCCGGGCCATGCCATAACCCAGCACCCCGCCCCCGGCGGCCTGCAAGCCAAACGCCCCCCGGAAGATGGCCGCGAATGCCGCCGGGACAGCCGCCCCATGGACACAGACCACGGTCAGCGCCCCGAACAGGTAGAACAGGGCCATGAGCGGGACGATGGCCTCCGTGACTGCGGCCACCCGCTTCAGTCCGCCCAGTATGACCCGCCCGGTGAGCAGGGCCAGTACAATGCCCGTTGCCACCGGCGGCACCCGGAACACCGCCTGCAGATTGCCCGCAATGGAGTTGATCTGGCTCATATTCCCCATGCCGAAGCTGGCCAGCACGCAAAAGCAGGCAAACAGCACCGCCAGTGCCCGGCCAAAGCCGCTGCCCAGCCCCTCGGCCAGATAGTACATGGGCCCGCCGCACCATCTTCCGGCGGCATCCCGGCGGCGGTAGCAGATGCCCAGCACGTTCTCGGCATAACTGGTCATCATCCCCAGCAGGGCCATGACCCACATCCAGAACACAGCCCCCGGCCCGCCTGCCAGAATGGCCGCCGACACACCCACGATGTTGCCGGTGCCGATGGTCGCCGCCAGCGCCGTGCAAAGGCTCTGGAACTGGCTGATGGCTTCATCGTCCGTGTGGGCGGTCACATTCCGGTCCAGGAAGATGGCCCCGATGGTGTGCCGCATCCAGTACCCGAAATACCGCAGCTGGAAAAAACCGGTGCGCACTGTCAGCAGACAGCCGGTGCCAAACAGCAGTGCCAGCCCCACCGGCCCCCATACCACACCGCCGACCACCGCGTTCACCCGCGCCAAGCTCTCCCACATACACAAACGCCCCCTGTGCTCTACTGTATGGCACAGGGGGCGTTTTCATGCCCGGGCAGCGGTTTCTGTATAAAAAAGCGCATCCCGGCCCACCCTGTTCCAAAACGGAACGGAGGAACACGGGATGCACAAGAACGGTTGGAGGCCCTTCTGGGCGGCTTTGGGGGCGGCACTTCTGGTGCTGCTGCCGCTGGTGGGCGGCACAGTCCTGCTCACCCGGCAGATGGTGCGCACCCGCATCCAAACCGCCCAGCCCCAGAGCGGGGTGCCCATCCAGCTGCCCCGGGCCGAGCACCGGATGACCCTGCTTCTCTGCACCGCCGGGGAGCAGCCGGGCTTTTTGCTGGTCTACCTGAACGCCGCTCAGAACAGTCTGAACCTGCTGGCCGTGCCGGGGGAGCTGACAGTTCCCTTCAACGGAGAGACTGCCAGCCTTGCCCACTGCTACGGAGCGGCGGGGCCCGCCCGGTGCCGTCAGGCGCTTCTGGAGGTGCTGGGCCTGCCGGAGGATATGTTTTATCTGGCGCTGTCCCCCGCCGTGCTGGAAAAGACCGCTTCCCGTTACGGGCCGGTGCGGGTGGGGTTTTCGGGGGCACTGACTGCCGATGAGCTGGCCGAAACCGGGCTTTCCGCCGCCGTGCAGAGCATTTCGGCCAAGGAGGCCCACGCTCTGCTCTCCGGCTGGGATGCGGAGGGCACCCTGCCGCCTGCCCGCCGGGCCGCCGCCCGGGCGGCAGTATGGGAAGCCTTTTTCCGGCAGGACCTCGCCCTGCTGCCCGCCACCCTGCCGGATGCCCTGCGGGCCAGCAGCGCGGCCCTGCTCACCGACTTTGCAGCACAGGATTATACCCTGCTGGGCACGGTCCTGGAGTTTCTGGCCAACAACAGCGCTCTCCCCCACGCCGAAGCCCTGCCCGGGGCGTGGGATGCAAAAGCGGGCACTTACACGGTCACAGATGCTTCCCGGGCGGCGGTGCAGACCTTCCTCAGCGTTTCGCCCGCCTCGGGGAATGATGCCTCGCTCAGGGAGCCATAACCCAGCACAAACGTACCGGAAAAGTCCTGTTCCCCGCCGGTCAGGTCATAATCGCTCAGCAGGCTCAGGGCCACGCCCTGCGCCTTTGCGGCGGCGTGAAGGGCGGCATCCGGCGGGGCATTTTTCAGCCTTGCCAACAGATGCAAGCCGGTATGCAGGCCGGTCAGGGTCAGCTCGTCCGGCGCAAAAGCAGCGCGCAGAGAGGCAGCCAGAGCATCCCGCCGGGCCTTGTAGGCCACGCGCTCCCGGGCAAGATGCCGGGTAAAGTAGCCCTCGCGGATGAAGCGGGCCAGGGTCTGCTGTTCAAACCGGCTGACGGTGCCGGAATAGATCCGGTACTTTGCCCGCCAGGCGGGCAGCAGCTGCCGGGGCAGCACCATGTAAGCGATGCGGATGCCGGGGGCCAGACTGCGAGAGCAGGTGGAAAGGTAGACCACCGGGCCGTCGGCCCCGGCCATGCCCTGCAGGCTGGGCAGAGGGCGGGTATCAAAGCGGAACTCCGAATCGTAATCGTCCTCTATGATATACCGCTGGCCCGGGCAGCGGGATGCCCAGTGGAGCAGCTCCGTGCGGCGGCCCGCCGGCATGGTCACGCCCGTGGGGAACTGGTGGCTGGGCGTGACATAGCACACCGCCGCGCCCGAGCCGGACAATGCCTCAACAGAAAGGCCGTCCGCATCCACAGGCAGGCAGCAGCACCCCACGCCGTTGTTTTCCAGCACCTGCTTCGCGCGCTGGTAGCCGGGGTTTTCCACCGCCGTTTTGCCGGGCAGGAGCGGGGCCAGCAGGCTCAGCAGATACTCCATACCGGCACCCACCACCACCTGCTCAGCGGTGCACCGCACGCCCCGGTATTCCTCCAGATAGTCCGCCAGCGCCTGCCGCAGCTCCACGTCCCCCTGTGCATCGCCATGGGTCAGCAGCTGGGGTGAGGAATAGAGCAGCTCTTTCTGCAGCCGGGCCCAGGTGCGGAACGGGAAC
>ERZ1027266.1349-NODE-1349-length-12732-cov-7.491757_pt1 | contig 12732 bp, 5 predicted proteins | sample MGYA00519257_ERZ1027266 | MGnify/ENA primary metagenome ERZ1027266 (study PRJEB26926, sample SAMN06164683) | human gut metagenome | biome: ENVO:00009003; feature: ENVO:2100002; material: ENVO:00002003 | host: Homo sapiens | place: USA | collected 2012 ... | reverse complement strand
TACCCAAGGATACCTCCACGTTTCCATCATTTCTGAAGCGCCGTTCTCTCTCGAAAGCGGGTGCAAAAGTATACGCTTTTATTATAACATCCAAATTTTATAACGACTTTTTTTGAACTTTTTTACGGCAACGGACTTCGGGTACATTATAATATAGCACACGCAAAAATACCGACTGCTCACGGAAACGATATAGCCGGTACCCTTGCCATCCGTGTGGCAATACTGTGCCACTACGATGGCACGGCCCTGCCACACGGATGGCACAGCGTTGCCACTGTGATGGCACGACCGTGCCAAAGGCGATAAATAAACTGGCACTGCAAACAATTGATAAACAAACATATGCTAGCATGAGAATTTTCCCAGAGGAGACATCTAAAAGACAGGGGACTTTATCTTTTATCTAGATATCTAAAAACAGAATAAGAATCTGCCGTTTTTTTTCATATATTTGAGGTCTCATCTAAATATAAACAAATAATGAAGCACTTGAGTTCCTCTATTTTATTGGGGCTTGGGTTGTTTTCCTTCTTCTCCTGTAAAGAAGCGACAGCGCCCGCCCCTATCCTGCCCGTTCCCACGCCGGCACAAGTTGAATGGCATAAGATGGAAACATACGCCTTTGTCCATTTCGGATTAAATACGTTCAATGATCTGGAATGGGGTTACGGAAACACTCCCGCCTCCACATTCAATCCAACGGATCTGGATTGCGATCAATGGGCGCAAACAATCAAAGCCGCCGGATTGAAAGGCGTAATCTTAACTACCAAGCATCACGACGGTTTCTGTCTATGGCCTACCGCCACAACCGAATATAGCGTAAAGAATTCTCCTTGGAAAGATGGCAAAGGGGATATGGTAAAAGAACTATCCGACGCTTGTAAGAAACACGGGCTGAAATTCGGTGTCTATCTCTCCCCTTGGGACCGGAACAGTGAGAATTACGGACAACCGGGATATGTAGAGAAATTCCATGCCCAATTACATGAATTAGTCTCCAACTATGGCCCGTTGTTCGAATACTGGTTTGATGGGGCAAACGGTGGCAATGGCTGGTATGGCGGCACGAATGAAACCCGTGCTATAGACGCCAAGACCTATTATCAATATGAGCGGGCACGCGACACGATCAAGGCGCACCACCCGGACATCATGGTTTTCGGAGGGACAGTACCCGATATCCGCTGGATCGGTAACGAGGAAGGTTGGGCCGGTGATACCCAATGGAGCATCTTCGCCCCGGAACCCTCCATGCCTACTTTCCAACAGAGTGTATGGGGAGATGAGAACGGACCGATGTGGCTAGGTGGAGAATGCGATGTATCTATCCGTCCGGGATGGTTCTATCACTCCCGGGAAGATCACCAAGTCAAGTCGCTGGCAAAATTAGTCGATCTTTATTACCGAAGCGTCGGGCATAACGCCAATTTCCTATTGAACTTCCCCGTAGCGTTGAACGGAAAAATAAGTCCGGTAGACTCCGCCCGTGCCGTACAATGGTATCAAACCATCCAAAATGACTTTAAGGAGAATCTTTTGAAAGGATGTTACGTACAAGCGAGCAATAAAAGAGGACGTAATTTTAGTCCCAATAAGGCAGTAGATGGGGATTGGGATACCTATTGGGCTACGGACGATGGCGTAACCAGTGGTTCATTGACTTTCACGTTAACCCATCCTACCGATGTAAACCGCTTGGTCATACAAGAATATATCCCATTAGGACAACGAGTACGCTCGTTCAATATCGAACTCGAGCAAGAGGGTAAATGGATTCCGGCACAGACCGTGGATTCTACGACAACTGTCGGCTATAAACGAATTGTCCGTTTCCAGACCGAGAAAGCGGAGAAGATACGCATCAACTTCACGGATGCCCGCGGACCGCTTTGTATCAATAACGTGGAGGCATACCTTGCCCCCGCCTTGGTGACCGAGCCAACGATTGCCCGTAATATCAATGACGAGGTAACCATACAGGCCGGGGATAAAGGCTCCGAGGTTCATTATACCACCGACGGCTCAGATCCGACCAAGGACTCACCGCTTTATCAGGCGCCATTCGCTTTCGCTCAAAAAGGAACTGTCAAGGCGATTGCCTATGATCCGACTTTCGATACAGTCAGTCCGGTTTCCGCACAAACGTTCGATATTCCTGCTTGTGATTACACGATCGTATCACCGAAAGATGAGAAAACCAGCCTGATCCTAGACGGAAACGGCTACACGACCTACTATTTGCCACAAGGGAAACAAGAGTTAGTCGTACAATTAGCGAAAGAAATGCCTATATCCGGATTCCGCTACACCCCGAACCAAGGACGTGACGCAAGCGGTCATATCTCCAACTATCAATTATATATTAATGGAAAGAAGGTGGCCGAAGGCGAATTCTCCAATATCAAGGCTAACCCGATCGAGCAAGTCGTACATTTCCCGATAACGAAAGGTAACCAAATCCGTTTGGTCGCAACCCGTATCGTAGATAATAAAAAGCAAGCGGGTATCGGTGAATTCTCGGTAATTACGGAAAAATAAAGAATATCTAATAAAAGCAGAAGGGACCGCCTCGAAAACCTAATTTCCCGAGGCGGTCCCTTTTTATTTATTCATCGATCCTTTATTTATCCTTGAAGGTATCGGTTCATTTGTTTATACACGGCACGTATATCCAACGGCTTAGATATATGAGCATTCATACCGGCTTCCCTACTTTTCTGCACATCCTCAGCGAATGCGTTGGCTGTCATAGCGAAGATAGGAACCTTTTGAGCATCAGAACGCCCCAATGCCCGGATACATCGGGTAGCCTCATAACCATCCATATGCGGCATCTGCACATCCATCAATATCAAATCATAATATCCTTCGGCAGATTCCTTAAACTTCTTTACGGCCTGCACCCCGTCCTCAGCGCTCTCCACCGAAGCACCGGTAGCTCCGATCAATTCCTCCGCAATCTCCCGGTTAAGCTCGTTGTCCTCAACTAATAAGATCCGTTTACCTTTGAAATCATAATCAATCACATAACAATCTTTCGCAAGATCATCCCTCCCATTGATGTCGGAAAAACGAGCGAGTTCACCCGACTCTTTTACTTTGCCGAAAGGCAAATCAACCGTGAATGTGCTACCACTCCCCTGCACGCTCGTCACATGTATACTACCACCCATCAATTGCGTGAAACGCTTAACAATAGAAAGCCCAAGCCCCGTACCTCCATATTTATAAGTGACATCCACATTTTCCTGTTCGAACGATTCGAAGATTTTATCATAATTCTCCTCGGCTATACCACATCCCGTATCGATTACCTCGAAACGAAGGTAAACATTCTCTTGATCCTCACCTGTTTTAGATACCCGAAGTTTAATTATTCCCTTGGCCGGCGTAAATTTCAACGCATTCGATAACAGGTTAGAGAGAACTTGATTCAAGCGCAAGGAGTCTCCTATAATCTGTACTTCCAGATCACTAGCCAATACCGTCTCATAGCTGATCCCTTTACTCTTGGCCTGCTCGCCATACAGATTTTCAAAGTCCTGCAAGAATGCCCGGAAATTAAAGCTCTCATGTCGAAGTTCCACTTTTCCGCTTTCTATCTTCGACATATCCAGCACGTCGTTAATGAGAGCGAGAAGATGCTTGGAAGACATGATTACTTTCTCAAGACAGTCCTTTATCTTATCGGTATTATCTATGTTTTGCATGGCGATAGTACTCATACCTACAATTCCGTTCATCGGCGTACGGATCTCATGACTCATCCGGGAAAGAAACTCGCTCTTCGCCAAGTTAGCCGCCTCAGCCCGTTTCAGGTTGCCCTGTATCACGGTCGCTTTCATCCGGGCCCCTATAGCCAGCAGTAATGCCGTAAATAGCACCGACAGGACAAACATCACGATAAACATGAATTGTAAGGGATTCGCATATATAAAGTCCGTAAGAGAAAATTCACTCACGCCGATAGATTCCAGATTCCGATTGCGTATAACAGTCCTCTCGGACTCAGAAAGATTATTGATCGCCTTGTTGAGTATGGTAAGCAAATCCGGATCGACCGGGATAGGCAACGCGAAACTTATCGTACTCTGATCATTGACCAACGTTACGGGAGCAAGATTCGTAAAATGATAGCGCAAGATATCCTGTTCCATCCTAGAGGACAAACCATAAATAAAATCAGCCTCACCATTATTGACAGCAAATAACGCCTCCTTAATACTCGGATAGAACCGTATCTTCTCCACCGATATACCACTCGGCAATCGTTGATTTTCCACTAAGGCTCCAACCAGACCCGGTGCGGGATAACTACATGCTTTATTGCGCACTATGATATTGTTAGCACTCACATAAGAGGCTGAAAGCGCAAGTCCTAGCTGGGCCGCATCGTTCTCATCTCCCAAGAAAAAACCTAAGATATCGGCATCCCCTTGCTGTATCAAACGGATCGCATCAGCATAATTTTTCGCATATACATACGAGAATCGTAGCCCTGTGAAACTTTTAATCTCATCCAGTACATCCGCCATGATACCCGTATGGTTCTTCAGCGGCGTTTCTTTACAATACAAAGGATACCAATTCTCAGGTACGGCTACCGTGATCGTTTTCCTCTCATTGACATACTCCAGATCCCGGTCGCTCAGTTGGATGTTTACGAGCCGGTCTGGGAAATTAACGGCATAACGTTCCGCCGCAAAATTAGGATTGGCATCCAATATCCGTTCCAAAGCCATATTCAAACCATCCAAGACTTCTTTATTACCCGGATTGGTCACGATATAATAAGGCTGAGAGTCATATGCCACGACTACACGGACAGAATCGCTAATATGGGCAACATTATTTAGTAACAAATCGATCTCACCTTTAGCCAGATAGGGATATAACCCGATTTTCCCCACCATATCTTCCTGTTTGTAATATCGGATATTACAATACAATCCGTTGATAGCCATAAACTCTTTGAGACGGCGAATGTTTTCCCTTGCATTCTCATACACACCGATGGTTTTACCATTCATACTCTCCAAATCATAACTATGGATAGAGCGATCATCAGATCGGGCAAGTAATAATGAACGGCTATATCCCATATTATAGTTCGGATAAGCATAATATTTCTCTAAAGCGGGTATATAATAGTTTCCACCCATCAACTCGTACTTACCCTCAACAAATTCATTCAACATAGCCGGTCCCTTCGTATCTATGTACTCGTATTCCCAACCGGTATATTTGGCGATCTCATTGAGATAGTCTACGAGCATACCATGATGAGTACCATCTTCGGCCGTCCAACTCATGCCATCTACCTGCGGAAAGGCAACCCTAAGTACACGTTTTTCACTTGTCCGCACTAACACAGACAAATTAAACGCTAGCATTATAAATACTAACAAACCTATAGCTATACCATGACTCACATATCTCTGAAGTAAGTTCATTATAATGTATATCTTTTATTACCGGCTTTTCCGATGATAACAACCCCTATAACCCTCCGCAAAACAACTGTTTATTTTGGATGTACGCAAATATACTACTTTTTATATCACAGCGGATTATAAAATAATTGATTTTTAAGAGAAGATACTATAAAAACAGAAGGGACCGCCTCGAAGGTAAAACACCTCGAGGCAGTCCCTTTCCTAAATCCCAACAAACTTTTATCCCATCGAACTATTGATTACCTGTGTGGTTTTCTCAAAACTCTTCCTTAAGACCTCCTTTACATCCATGGTTTCCCAATATCCCTTATTAAAAAGCTCTACGGATAACCCACCCCGGAAACCGGAGTCGTATAGCAAAGGAAGTACTTTATTAAACGGGCAAATACCATCTCCCGGAAACACCCGATCCGAATCTCTCAACTCCGTACGAGGAGGCAACTCCGGATAATCGTTGATATGAAAAACCGGAAGGATCTTCCCATTTATCAAGCGTAAACTATCAAAACTATTTCCTCCTCTGTACAAATGGTAGAAATCCAATAAGACGGAAGCCCGCGAATGCCCGGAGGCGATCGCTATCGCCATGGTATCCGATAATTGATTCAGAACCCCGGCTCCCCATAGTTCCAATATCGGAGTGACACCCATCTCATCCCCTAAATCCAGTATCGCCCGATAGCGTTCGGAATACTCTGGCAACCGTGTACGATCCAGTTGAGTAACTCCTTGAGCAGGAGCGGCGATAAATTTACCGCCCAATCCCGCTACCATCTCCATATCATGCCGCATTTGGTTTAGCCCTTCCTTCCGTTTCGAAGGATCATCGGCAAACCACGAGGCAAAACCGATCATATTCTCCAATAAAAGTCCGGAACCTTCCAGCTGACGCCTGAGTGTCTCATAAGTTCCCCCTTGCTTTACGAACGCATCCACATCACGGGTCCATAACTCAATTCCCTCAAAACCAGCCTCGGCACATAAATCAATCTGTTTTTGAACAGGAAGTTTATAACCCGCTATCGTAGAGACATTGAGACAGACACGGAAAGGACGTTTCGAAGAGGATGCTTCGGGTGATGGCTCCTCCTTTTTCTTCGGAGCACAAGAAGCCAAGCCTGCGAACGTACTGCCCAAAACCGCCAAACCGGTAGTCCGAAGCATATTACGTCTTGAAATCTTTTTCTCAAGCATAACACTCTCGTTTTAAATTAAACCTCCAAAGATTTACGGGCCTCCCGGTCCGGATCATTCCGAGCCTCACACGTATTATTCAAGATCATCACCTCTCCATTTTCTTCCGTGTATTTCGGCCAAGCGGGTAACTCTCCTCCGTTCGGATCTCCTGTCCGCATGAAATTCAACAAAGCGCCAGACATCTTATCTGACAACGCACGAGGTACCTTACCTCCACCCGTATGAGTAAACATCCGATCCGTATTTTTAAACCAGAAACAGATATCCGAGCAATGGAACGCACGCATACGGTTATTAAACAAGGGCGGACACCAGCCAAACCAAGCTACATACACAGGCTGGCCTTGCTTTAATTTTGCGTTAGCCGCCTCAACCACTCGTTGACGGGAAGACAAAATCATCGCCCAAAGCTCCATCGGAGTCTTATCCGGGAAATTCTTGGCGAAAGCCTTCACGATCGATTCCGCTTTATCACCATATTGACTTCTCAGTTTCTCGATCACACCGTCTTGAGTGATTTTTTCCAAGGCCGCATCCGCCCTGTTCGGGTTCCATTCATGGAAAGTCGTACAGAATATCATCGGGACGACAGGAGACTCCAAATGGCTCTCACCGGAGTAGAATACACCGGCCGGAATATTCCGGTCATCAGCAACAGGGCCAAAAGTCCGTCTCATGCTAATCCCTTGATCTTCCCAGCACTTTTTACAAGCCCTATCCGCTATATCCAAATATTCCCGCCAAGGTATTCTTTGCAATTTATCCAGTTGGGAAGCGGTCAGCCCCGCTTCTCTCAAAATATATTCTCCCACCTTCCGGGTCATCACCTGATCGGAAGCTCCTACCGTAGATCCACTTAAAGCCACGGCTCTATGGATCAAACCTTTCGCCGCCGGCATAGCGGCTACTGTACAGACCTTAGAACCTCCTCCGGATTGTCCCATAACCGTTACGTTCCCGGGATCTCCACCGAAATTGGCGATATTATCATGAACCCATCGCAAGGCGGCAATAATATCTAACATCCCCACGTTTCCGGAATCCTTATACGCTTCTCCACCAACACCAGATAAGTCAGAGAAGCCAATCGGCCCCAACCGATGATTAATGGAACAGAATACGATATCTCCTTCCCGGCTTATATTCTCTCCATGATATCCATCCTGCTCGATCCCACTACCATTTGTAAAACCGCCGCCATGCAGCCACACCAATACGGGACGTTTCTTACCATCCGCAATGCCCGGTGTCCATACATTTAAATATAAGCAATCCTCACTCACATCCCAGTAGTTCCAATGATCGGCAAAAGTTCCGTAATTATTGGGCCACCGGTTCTCCATACGTTGCGGCGCCGTATTCCCATAAAAAACCGCCGGTCTCACATCTGCCCACGGCTCTGGCTTTTGGGGAGGCATAAAGCGATTTTTTCCCGACGTATCAGCCCCATAAGGAACCCCCAAGAACGTATATACATGATTCAGCAGATATCCCTGCACCTTCCCATACTCTGTCTGGGCGATGGCGATATCGTCACCGATAAATAAAAACTGTCCATCCTCTCCTTCCTTGACGTTTTGTTTAAGGGAGGAATCCCCGGACGGGGCACATGAGGAAGCCGTTACCAAGCTTCCCATGCTTAAAGAGGCTGTGCCCAGTCCTAGGTTTTTCACGAATTGTCGTCTATCCATATGCATAAAAACACAACTATTAATATCCCGGATTCTGTTTCCAAGATTGGTTTTTCGTAATCTGATCGTATGGTATCGGGAATAAATCACGCGAATTATTATTCAAGGCTTCCTTAAATGTCCAGCGACCTTTAGCGAACTTATCCCAACGAACCAAGTCTTGACGACGCCAACCTTCCCAAGCAAATTCACGGCCACGTTCATTGATCAACTCATCCAACGTTAATGTTTCCGGAGTATACACGGGCTGATTTGCCCTTTCACGTATTAACTGGAATGCAGGTTCCGCACACAAAGCTGATAAAGTAGCGGCATTACCACCTCTCAAAATAGCTTCAGCCTTCATATAATAGATATCAGCTAAACGATATAAAACAAAATCATTGTTCATATTACCAGTCATACCCAACTCATATTCATACTTCTGAATACGAGCGCCTTCCCAACGATAAGCGGCATTAATAGAAGATACCTCAATAGTCAATTCCAATTGTTTTCCCGGATTATCACCATCCTCAACAGGCTCGCCCGTGACCTTATCATAAATCAAACCGTAAATAAAAGTCGCCTTTTTCCGGGTATCGTCATCTTTATATAAAGCAAGGAAGTCCGGAGTAGCGCAACCTCCATTCCAACCGCCCACATTTATACCCCACATCTGGCGAGACTTGGGATGTCCGGAGAATTTATGGAAATGAAACTCGTAGTCTCCATTTGAATTGATACCATTTTGCATCGGTACCACGAAAATATTTTCTTTACAAGACTCATTCGCCACTTTAAATGGAGCGGAGAAATCAGATACGACCTCATAATATCCGGAGTTAATCACTTTATCGCAATACTCTATCACTTTATTCATATCGTCCTTATCATAAGAAGAGGCCCCTTTGAACACCTTAGCGTTCAAATATAGTTTTGCCAACATCGTATAAGCCATCGATTTCGTACATCTTCCATAATTCTCGGCAGACGGAGCGTCATCCAAATATTCCATATTATCTAAGATACAATCTACGACTTTCTGATAAAGCTCAGGACGGCTTGTCTGAGGAGAAGCCGTGATTTCACTCTCATACGTGTCGATATAAGGAACGTTCCCGAATAAATCCAGTAAGATAGAATAATAGAAACATCTCAAGATAACAGTCTCCGCACGATATTTATTATAGATATCGACATCCATCTCCTCTTTATATGTATCCAAGTCGTAAACCACACGGTTACATGTCGTTATTCCAGAAAATACGGAAATCCACACATTATTCAATGCATCCAGATTGTATTGCCATTGATGACGATGGAAATCCTGCCATACCCCTCCGTCATACCAGTCATTACCCGGCGCACGAGTCGGAACAACACATTCATCCGAGGAAACAGTCTGCAACCCCCATACTCCCCAGTGATTCTGATAAGCCTGCAATTCCGCATAGGCAGCACCTACCGCTTGCGGAATCAAAGAAGGATCCGCATAAAAGTCATTTGAGACCATTTGTCCCGTCGTATCTTCATCCATATCCGTACAAGAAGGAGCGATAACCAAGAAACAAATCATTGACACTATATATATTAAACTATATTTTTTCATAACCTTCGATATTTAGAGTATCCATTAAAACGTAACATTCAAACCAAGAATAAAAGAACGGCTAGCCGGATAATAACGAGTTCTCTCAATACCCATATTATCTAATCCTACCATATCAACCTCCGGGTCGATACCCTTATAGCCTGTGATCGTAAACAAGTTCTGACCAGTCAAGTACAAACGTAAGTTTTGCATGAAACCTAATTTCTTCACCGGCACATTATAACCCAATGTGATATTGTCCAACTTCACAAAAGAACCATCCTCCAAATAATAACTAGAGGCTTGAGCCGCATCTTGCAACGGGATATCCATTACCGAAGTCAACATATTCTTCTCCTTTCCAGCCACATTCCGATTCTCCAATGCCATACGGCTTACATTATATACATCATTGCCTACGACAGCACGGAATGTAAACGATAAATCGAAGTCACGATATTTAAACTCGTTAGTCCATCCTGCTATAAAATCAGGTTGCGCATTACCTACGATCTCACGATCCTCATTATATGTAAAGTCACCACTACCATCGACATCCTTGAATTTCCATTTACCATCTTCCGTAAATCCCTCGAATACCGGCAAATAAAAATCACCGACCTTGCCACCCGGGACCAAACGAATCAATGGAGTCGAGTTCATACCTCCTAAATCACCATCCGACAAATAACCGGTCTCAATCCAGTCAGTCTGGAAAGTCTCATTACTTAATTTGTCCAATTTATTCGTGTTAAATGAGAAGTTAATAGAACTAGTCCATGAGAAGTTCTTATTCTGCACCGGGGTTCCGGAAACAGAGAATTCCAGACCTTTACTTGTAGCGTCGCCAACATTCGCCAACATAGAAGAATATTGATAAGGAGGAGTCGGAACCTTATATTTATACAACAAATCTGAAACCTTACGGGTATACAAATCAACGGTCACGTTCAAGCGGTTATTCAACGCTGCAAAATCAACACCTAGATTCCATTCGCCTTTCCGCTCCCATTTCAAATCCGGATTCTGGTTCTGTGTCGGCCCATAAGCATTGATCCATTGTTTAGAAGTATGATCATAAAAACGGCCTACCACTCCCATCATCGACAAAGACAAATAATTATCTGAAGGCATATTTCCTGTCACGCCATATCCCAAGCGCAATTTCAAATCGTTAATCCAGCTAGCGCTTTCCATAAAAGCCTCATTACCGATAGACCAACCGACACTTACCGCAGGGAAAGTTCCCCATTTATAATCCGCACCTAAACGAGTAGAACCCTCACGTCGTACAGACGCTGATAACAAGTAACGATTTCCCCAGTTATAATTTACACGGCCGAAAAACGAAACCAAATTATCTTGAGAAACCGAACCATCCATCATGCTTTGGCTAGGGTTATTAATCAAGTTACTACCGGCACCCAAATTATAGTAAGAATATACATCCGAATCAAAATTCGAGTTATTCATACCAAATGATTCCCGATAGTTATGCTCATAGGTATACCCACCTAATACCACCAAATGATGTTCTCCAAAAGATTTTACATAGTCGATCGTCGTCTCCAGTGTTTTATTAAAACGAGTATTAAAACTCCGAGATGCTGACCCGAAACTAGAAGTGTTAAATACCTCTCGTGAGGTATAAGTACCCTTATTTATATCAGAGTATTTCAATGAGCCAAAAGCTTGCGCACGAAGTCCTTCCAAAATGTTCCAAGTTACACGAGCAGACCCTTGGAAAAGTCCGCCTTTTGTACGACGGTCACGCTGCATAATATAAGCCACCGGATTTGAATATCCTTGAATATCCAGCGCATAATACCCGCCGGCATCTATCGTTCCCGTCTCGTCGTATACGGGTGCCGTAGGATTATAATAATACGCATGCTTAAAAGCGGAATAATCATCATAGCTGGAATTCTCACCTTCCCGGTCAAAACGACGATAAGTAGCGTCGTATGCTATTTGAATCTTTTTATCGAATAAATTCTGATTAGCGGAAAAACGAGCGATCATCTCATTGAACCCTGACTTAAGAGCGATACCTTGATTATTTCGATAAGATACAGAAGCCCGGTAATTAAAATCGGTCGTACCTCCTGTCAATGCCAAGTTATGCGAATGGGAGAACGGAGTTCGGGTAATCTCATCCATCCAATTCGTATCATATCCCCGGTCGTTTCCCCCATTTGCCAAAAACTGGTCACGATCCATGACTTCCAATTGATTGGCTATGGAAGAGATAGACATATATCCATTGTAGGTAACGCTCATCTTCCCGGCAGAACCTCGTTTTGTCGTAACCAAGATAACGCCATTCGTTCCACGGGTTCCATATATCGCCGCCGCTGAACCATCCTTCAATACATCGATACTTTCAATATCATCTTGTGGAATAGCGGATAAATCCCCTTGAGGAATACCATCAATGACGATCAACGGAGAAGTATTACCGGTTAAGGATGAAGTTCCACGTAATTGGAACTTATACTCTCCATTCGGGTCGCCGGCATTTGGTTTGGATATATTCAAACCTGCCACTTTACCTTGCAACATACCCATTGGGTCAGACTGTACGCCCTTAATCAAGTCTCCCTCCTTCAAGCCTGCAACAGAGCCGGTCAATTCTTTCTTTTTCTGAGAGCCATATCCCACGGCTACCACTTCTTGAAGTCCGATACTTTCTTCCTCCAAGCTCACATTTATCGTGTTCTTGCCATTTACCGGAATCTCCGCGGTCTTATATCCAATACCTCAATTCCGCAGCATTATTCTTTGCGATCTACTTTTATATATTGACGTG
>ERZ1027266.1343-NODE-1343-length-12780-cov-4.784440_pt1 | contig 12780 bp, 10 predicted proteins | sample MGYA00519257_ERZ1027266 | MGnify/ENA primary metagenome ERZ1027266 (study PRJEB26926, sample SAMN06164683) | human gut metagenome | biome: ENVO:00009003; feature: ENVO:2100002; material: ENVO:00002003 | host: Homo sapiens | place: USA | collected 2012 ... | reverse complement strand
CGAGATTCATGAGCGTCTCGTGGGCTCGGAGATGTGTATAAGAGACAGCCGGTGATCATGGAATCTCTGGCAGTAGCGATCGAGACGGAATATCAGATATCTGTAAGAGTAATCTGTCCGATAAGGGAGAAGAAAGGATTACTTGCGGATGGAGATATTGCAGTCCGTGGAGAAGAAGAACTGGAACAGGTACTTCAGAGATCAAAGAATGTAAAAGGCATTGTAGCGGATCCATTGTATCGCCCGGTCTGTCCGGAGAATGTGGCATTTTATGAGCTGCCGCATATTGCATTTTCGGGAAGAATTTATAAAAAGAAACTGCCGGTCCTGGCAGAACTTATATAGGTGACAGATAAGTAAAACATATGTTCGGATAAATGCTTGAAGGATTTATCTGTTCATGATAGAATGTGAAATATAAATTGCCGGATATTTCGGAGTAAATGTCCGGTGCAGAGAAAGCGAGTAGAAAGGGAACAGAATGGGACATTTTTATTTTGCAAGACACGGACAGACAGTCTGGAATGTAGAGAATAAGATTTGCGGAGCAACGGATATTGAATTGACAGAACTTGGCCATCAGCAGGCAGAAGAACTGGGGCAGGCAATTCTGGAGCAGGGAATTCAGATTGATGAGATATTGTATTCACCATTGATCAGGGCAAAGGAGACCGCCAGACATGTATCCGAGGTAACCGGGATCCCGATGCGTGAAGAAATGCGCCTAAAAGAACAAAACTTTGGAAAATACGAAGGTACGCCGAGAAATGGAGAGGAATTCCAGAAGGCTAAGGCTAATTTTATTAATTCTTATGAAGGCGGCGAATCGATGCTGAAGCTTTGCCACCGAATCTATGATCTGCTCGATGATATTAAGAAAGAATCAGATCAGAAGACATATCTTCTGGTTGCACATAACGGGATCTCAAGAGCGATACAGTCTTATTTTTGTGATATGACGAATGATGAATTTGCAAGGTTCGGTATCAAGAATTGTGAGATTCGTAAGTTTGAATACGAGGAGTAAGAATGAAGAAGGATGAAAAGATGTCAATCGAAGATATGACGGCATATATGCGCATTGTGCCGGAGAGGAAGGCTTCTTATGCAGAATTTCCGGATACTATGAATGATGAAATAAAGGAATATCTCGGAAAACAGGGGATTAATGCTCTTTATACGCATCAGACGGAAATGTTTGAAAAGGCCGGACGGGGAGAGAATACAGTGATCACGACATCGACTGCCAGCGGAAAAACGCTGGCATTTCTTCTTCCTGTCCTGCAGAAGATATTGGAAGATCCACTCACAAGGGCGATTTTCGTCTATCCGACGAAAGCGCTGGCGAGTGATCAGTACCGTTCATTGCAGCCGGTACTGGAATATTTCGGAGAAGGGAAGATTCAGGCAGGAGTCTATGACGGAGATACGATGCCTGCAGAGCGCAGCCGCATCAGAAAGAGTGCGAATATTATATTAACGAATCCGGAAATGTTGAACTCTGCATTTCTTCCGAATCACAGTAAGTATGGGTTTGACTTTATCTTTGCAAATCTGAGATATATTGTGATCGATGAATTACACAGTTACAGGGGCGCATTTGGTGCCCATCTTGCGAATATTTTCAGGCGGATGCACAGAATCTGCCAGTATTATCATTCAAGCCCTCAGTTTTTATGCAGTTCTGCGACAATCGCCAATCCGGTAGAACTTGCAAAAAAAGTATGTGGCACTGCATTTTCTCTGATTGAGAAAGATGGATCTCCATCACCGGTCAGGGAATATAGAATTATCCAGCCGCCGGAGATCAAAGGGCATAACGACAAGGTTTATGGAAGGTATGCGGCGTCTACGGTCGCGGCAGATATGCTTCCGGATCTGGTAAAAGAGCAGAGGCATTTTATTGCATTTGGAAAATCCAGACGAACGGTAGAAGTTATTTTGAAAGAGGCAAGAGACAAGTTGGATGCGGCAGGTTTCTTAAGTCAGGCAGATAGCAGAAAAATTGCCGGATACAGAGGCGGGTACACACCTCTGGAACGAAAAGAAATTGAGCGGAAGATGATGTCCGGGGAACTGAACGGACTGGTGTCGACTAATGCACTGGAACTTGGAATTGATATCGGAAGCCTGGATACGACGGTAATCGTCGGATATCCTGGGACGCGGGCATCATTCTGGCAGCAGAGTGGCCGTGCAGGGAGAAACGGACAGACCTGTGTGAATTACCTGATTCTTGAAAATCAGCCATTTGACCAGTACATTGCAGTGGAACCGGGGTGGCTTTTTGAAGGAAAAAGTGAAAATGCAATCGTAGACCCGGATAATCTGCTGATTGAATTGGCACATATCCGTGCGGCAGCGGCAGAACTTCCACTGAGTCTGGATGATGCAGCATTGTTTCCGAGTCTTGGTGAGATCATTCCTGTTCTGATGAAAGCAGAAGAAGTAAAAAGTAGGGCCGGGAGATTTGCCTGGTCGGGTCCTGCATTTCCCGCAGGGGATTACAGTCTGAGAAATATGGATAAGACGAGATTCAAATTAATTCTGGATAATGAGAATCGTGAGATTACAGAGATGGATGAGTCGCAGGCCTATCATGAATTACATCCGGGAGCAGTCTATATGCATGACGGTGCATTGTATGAGGTTCTGAAACTGGATCTGGTAAGCAGGACAGCAACGGCGAAACCATTTGAAGGAAATTATTATACAGTCCCGGCAGGAACCGAAGACATCCGGATCCTTCAGACTTTTCAGGAAAAAACAGTGGAAAGAACGAAGATACATTTCGGAGATATTAATGTAGACGAAGTGATCTCGATGTTCAAGAAATTACAGTTTCATAATCATCAGAATCTTGGGTATGTATCACTGACACAGCCGCTTCAGAAAGATTATGATACAGAAAGTACATGGATTGATATTCCGGAGGATGTGGTGCGCGTATACAGAAGTCTGCTGTTACCGAATGGGGCAGGAGAACTTGTATTGAATAATCACTTCGAAGGCCTGCAAAATGCGATAAAGAACGCGGCGATGATGGTGACGATGACGGAACGTGATGATATCAATACAGGAATGTCTAATAATGCGACCGTGCAGGGATATGTGGATTCTGGCAGCGGAGAATCAGAAGGACACGAAGTGGTGTCATTATTCATTTATGATAAGTATGAAGGTGGTCTTGGATATTCAGAGAAAATCTATGAATTGATCCCAGAGGTGATCGACCATGCGATTCAGATGGTGAAGGGATGTTCCTGTGAGGATGGCTGTCCGGCCTGTGTGGGAGACTATACATTAAGTAAGAAGATGGTGTTATGGGGACTTAGAAGCCTGAAGGAAAGGCTGGAAGCCCCGGAATATGTAAAAAAGCAGGTAGAAGAAGAGCGTCCGGGTGTTCACAAACAGTATTCATTCTTTAAACTTCCGGAGAAATGGAACGAATTCTGTGAGACAGTGATTAAGAATGGAGAGAGTGGAGGCGCATTTCTGAAGACCGCAAAACGAGTAGAAATAGAGAAGCATAATCTGATATTGATCGTGGACAGTTACTTTTATGAGGACTGGCTGAAGATACCGGAGAATGCGAAAAGTATCAAAAACATATTAAAATTTCACGCAGTATGTCCACAGGATATGGAGATTGTTGTCCGTACAGAAGAGGACATGGAGCGAAAGAAAAAGACAGAAGGCAAGTTAAAACGACGATACGAAGATAAATTTTAGGTGACAGGAATGGATTTTAAGGAAGAATGGAATTGGTTGAATTCCTATCAGATGGAAGCAGTGACAGATGAAAATGATGCATGTATTGTAAATGCCAATGTAGGAAGTGGGAAGACGACCGTACTGATCGCGAAAATTTTATATTTGCATTATGAAAAGAAGATTCCGCTTGAGAAGATGGTGGTGCTGACATTTACGAATAAGGCAGCAGGAGAGATTATTGAACGTCTGAAGAAAAAAGAACCGGGACTTACGGAAGAACAGGTGCAGTTTTTTGGAACATTCCACAGTGTTGCCATGCGGATGCTGAAAAATACACTGTTACAGGCAAAAGCAGAGAATGGAGAAATAGCTCATACAGTGGAAAATAGTAGCATGGCACCGGAAGAATGGACTTCGGAGTTTGAAATTATAGATCCGGACGAGGAACAGGAACTGGCGCTTTGTCTGATTGCAGAATATAGTCTGAAAGTAAAGTATAAAAACCGTTTGAAAAAAAGACTGGAGCAGGAATATCCAAATTATAAGGCCGGAAAAGTAACCAGCCGCTATAAGGATGAACTGTTTCGGTTATATCCTCTTTTACAGAAGGAAAAGAAGAAAGAGAATAAAATGAGCTTTTCCGATCTGCTGGAAGAGGGGACAAGACTTCTGAAAATGGGGAAAAATTCTCGGCCAGAATGGATTATTGTGGATGAAGTACAGGACAGTGACCGGTCACAGCTGGAATTTCTGGAAGCATTAAAAGGACCGGAGACGAAAATCTTTGCAGTAGGAGATCCAAATCAGGTGATCTATAGTTTCCGCGGGACAACTCAGAATATGTTTTTCCTGTTAAAGAACAGGTTTCAGGCAAAAGAACTTTCACTTCCGGTTAATTATCGATCGAATGCATCCATTCTGGAGGCGGCAAACCGTTTCCTTCAATTTGGCGGAAAGATTCAAGGCAGTAATGAATGCGGGGAGAAGATTCAGATAAGGAATCATTATGATCCGTTTCAGGAAGCAATGTATCTGGCAGACAAGATCTGGACGCTTCATCGGGAAGGGAAGGAATACAGGGATATTGCAGTATTTTACAGGCTGCAAAAACAGGCAGAAATCCTGGAAAAGATGTTTGCAGAACAGAATATTCCATATGAAGTATCGGTGAAAAAGTCGTGGAAAGATATTCCTGTATTGAACTGGCTTATGTATGTCTTAAGATTTGCGACGCATCCGGACGATATACAGGCGGGAATGCAGGTATTGATGGATAAAAGGTTCGGAGACAAATGCACAAAAAAGAAAGCAGAAGACATTATAAAGAATCACAAGACAGAGAAATCTGATATATATAAGAATATGATGCTGTTTTATACAGAGAAAGAAGTATTGTCAGGAGAAGATATATTTGATTCGCTTGGATTGAAAGAAGCACTGCACCCTACCTCTGCAGATTATCAGCAAGATGCAAAGCAGGTATTGGATTTTCTGAATCAGATCTGTACATATAGCAGGGAAAAGAAGCTGAATATGTCAGACGGAATCCGGGAATTCCTGAATGGGGTGGCACTCGGAACAATAGAAAGTCCAGAGGATACGCAAGAGTCTGCTGAGAAGGAAGAAGCAGGCGGCAGAGTAAAACTCATGACATTACATGCATCGAAGGGGCTGGAATTTGATACGGTATTCATTATCGGAGTAAATCCGGGACTGCTGCCGATCAGATGCAGTAGTTTTGATCAGGAAGAGGAAGAACGGAGATTATTCTTTGTAGGGATCACGCGTGCAAGAAATCACCTGGAACTTTCTTATTACACGAATCCGGGAGAACCGGGGGTATTGGGCAGTTACAGTAATTATCTGAAAATGATCCCGGAGGAATTACTTGAGTGGAAAGAAATACGCAGTGATGAAGAAAAGCGGACAAATCTTAAAGAACTAACGAGAAGGGCAAAAGAAGAAATCCGAAAAGCAGAAGCACAGAAAGCAGAAAATGTTCAGGAACAAAAAACGGAATCCGAGAAAACAGAAAATGTTCAGGAACAAAAAGCGATACATCCCAAATATGGAACCGGTATTGTGACATCGGAAGACGATATGATGGTAGAAGTAGAATTTCCAAATTACGGAAAGAAACAATTTATCAAGGCATTTCAGGAGGTCGAGATGATCAGGTAACCGAGTACATTAGTTAGAAATAAAAATAAACAGAAGCATAAAAAATCCACCGTACTTAATAATTTTTTAAATACGATGGATTTTTATGATATTTCATCCAATGGACTATACCTCTTTCTTTCTTCGATTTGTTTTTTTATCATTTTTTTAATGATGTTAAATTTACGTTCCTGGTGGTTTGTCCTCCTTTTTCTTTATTAGACTCTTTTCAGTTTAGATTGTCCTCTGCATTGGACTGTACCTCTTTCTTTAGATTTTAAATAAAGATTTAACTGATTGGTGGTCCGTCCTCCTTTTCTTTTGTTGATATTATAATATCGCACGAAAGTGAAAATGTCAATAGGTAATCTGAAAAAAAAGTGAAAAATAATAAAAAGACAAAATATTCTGAAAATAATATCTGCATGACCTGCCACCTCCTTACGAACGCATAGCGATAAAAAAGAGAAGTTACCAGTTGTAAAATCAGGTGGTAACTTCTCTGTATTTTATAAATGAATCTAAGGTTATATAAGATAAATGCCGTCGATAAATTCTTTGATAAATGGCAGAGCAGCTCCGATCGCTACTGTATCACCAGGACATTTGCCGGGAATGATGTAACTGGTGTCATCATCAAAGGTAGAACGCTCAGCCACGTAATGACGGATTTTAGGACAATAAGCGGGAATCCTCGGCAATTCAATTACCGAGATGAAAGCGCAAGATTGTGCATGTCTGCACCTTAAAAATCATATAATAATCTTCCTGTCCTTGATATTAATGCCGTAATCGGCATATAAGAAACCGAAAATATGTTCGATTTTTCATTGCGCGTTTTTACTCTTCATGTTATACTATGTGTATGAAAGAAAAACTTATACATTATAGGACTTGCGTGTGTAATATCAATTACCATATGGTATGGTCGGTGAAATACCGGCGAAAGATATTAAAACCAGAAATCGAGGAATATCTTCAGGAACTGGTGCAGCAGATTGCTGCGGATAAGGGATTTACCGTCCATCTATTCGAATGTGGTGAATGTGATCATGTCCACTGCTTTGTATCTGCTCCACCGAAGTTGTCCATAACAGCAATCGTTAAGTATCTGAAGGGAATCACTGGAAGAAAACTGTTCGAACGTTTTCCGGAAATAAGAAACCAGTTATGGAAAGGAGAGCTGTGGAATCATTCCTATTATGTGGAAACAATCGGATCTGTATCTGAAGAAAATATCCGCCGTTATATTGAACATCAGAGCAAGTCGTATTAATTCAAGATGGAATGTAAATCTCCATCCACAAGAATGTCTAGGGGGGAAGAAGAATGCTACTGTCGCACAGAACATCTATAAAAATTCGGCCGGAATATTCCAATATCATAGGACATATGTGTTATGCAGCTTCCAAACTCTGGAATATCTGCAACTATGAACGTCATCATTATAAAGAATTGGGACTGGAAAAGTATCCTGACTGGTACTATCAGAAAAAAGCACATAAAGGAAATCTGTGGTACAGACAACTTCCGTCACAGACAGCGCAGGAAACCTGTAAACAGCTGGACAAAGCATGGAAATCTTTTTATGTCCTGAAAAAGACCGGAGGAATCAAAGAACCAAATCCGCCCCGTTTTAAACAGGACAATATACCGGTCACATATATGCAGATGGGGATCCGGCATGAGAAAGGCTCAGACCAGCTGCGTCTGTCTCTGCCAAAGGATCTGAAAAGCTATATGGAAGAAACCTATGGGATCCATGAAAAATTTCTATATCTTGAAAATAAGATTTTCAGGAACATGGATCATATAAAACAGCTGCGGATCTATCCGCCGGAAAATGGAACATGTGAGCTTATCGTTATCTATGAGATTGAAGAGCCGGAACAGCTTTCTCAGAATGGACATTATTTATCTGTTGATCTGGGACTTCATAATCTGATGACCTGTTATGATTCCGGAAATGGCAGGACTTTTATCCTGGGAAGAAAATACCTTTCATTGGAAAGATATTTTCATAAAGAGATCGCCAGAGTGCAGTCCGTATGGTATGCACAGCAGTCGGAAAGAGGAATAAAATATCCAAAATCATCGAAACATATCCAGAGACTTTACAGGAAAAAGCAGAATGCAGTGAAGGATTACCTTCATAAAACAACCAGATGGATCGCAGAATACTGCAGAAAAGAAGATATCCGATGTGTGGTTGTGGGAGACATCCGAAACATCCGTAAAGAGAAAGATATGGGACATAAGACCAACCAGAAGTTTCACGGACTGCCATATAACAGGCTGTATATCATGCTGGAATATAAGCTGAAACTGTATGGAATACAATTGATAAAACAGGAGGAAAGCTATACCAGTCAGTGCAGCCCGTTATCACCAGAAGTATCAAAAAGACATGCAGAAGCATCAAATCGAAAAGAACGTGGTATGTATATAACTGATGGAGTAAGATTTAACGCAGATGCAGTAGGCGCATTTAATATCCTGCGGAAACATCTTTCCGTATCCGGAAAACAGAAGGAAATGTCCGTAACCGGACTAAAAACACCAGAAATAATAAAAGTAGCTGCATAGCCGAATGGTGAGCAGTATTGGTGTTATGGACGCACCCTGAAAAAAGGCGGTATCCCGCCAGATTTCAAATGCTCTGGTAACTCAGTTGCCGAGTAGTTCACATATAACAAATGCGGGTGACAGAATAAAAATTCGGTGGATCTGCACCGCTTGTAGCATTAAAACTTCCTGGCAGTTTATATTGTTTCTCTTGTCGTGCTTGCTTTTATTTCTCAGAAATCAAGAGCACCGAAGGCAGAAGGAATTCCATACGATAAGGGACAGAGATAAAGAAAGAGAGGAATCAGACATGAAAAATTATTCAGAAGATGCAAGCAAACAGTATCATATTCAGGTTGGAAAAGGAGAAGTCGGACGGTATGTGATCTTACCGGGAGATCCGAAACGCTGCAAAAAGATCGCACAGTATTTTGATGATCCGGTTTTTGTTGCTGATAACAGAGAATATGTAACTTATACAGGAACACTGGATGGAGTAAAGGTGAGCGTAACTTCTACCGGTATTGGTGGCCCATCTGCTTCTATTGCAATGGAAGAGCTTTATCGCTGTGGTGCAGATACGTTTGTCCGTATCGGAACCTGTGGTGGAATGCAGACAGAAGTAAAGAGTGGAGATATTGTCATTGCGACAGGGGCGATTCGTATGGAAGGCACCAGCAAAGAGTATGCTCCGATCGAATTTCCGGCAGTAGCAAACCTGGAAGTGCTCAATGCTCTTGTGGCAGGCGCAAAAAAAGAAGGCTGTGAATTCCACACAGGTGTAGTACAGTGCAAGGACGCATTTTATGGACAGCATGAACCGGAAACCAAACCGGTCAGCTATGAATTGATGAATAAATGGGAAGCATGGAAACGTCTGGGCTGCCTTGCTTCCGAGATGGAATCTGCAGCACTTTTTGTAGTAGCAAGCCATTTAAGAGTACGTGCCGGCTCCTGCTTCCTGGTATTAGCAAATCAGGAAAGAGAAAAGTTAGGACTGGAAAATCCGGTAGTACATGATACAGATAAGGCAATCCAGGTTGCGGTGCAGGCAATCCGTGAGCTAATCCGCGCAGATAAGGCCAAGGAAAGATGACAACAAAGACAAAAGCATTTGAGACAAAGGATGCACTTGATCTATATAAAAAGATAATCTATACGGAAGGAAAGGCAGGCAGGAGAATGGACAAAAAACAGATTGAAGAAATGATCGATCTGGCGATAAAACAGCTGGGTTATTCTTATGCGCCATATTCACATTTTCATGTGGGAGCGGCACTTCTGGCAAAGAATGGCACGTATTATACAGGATGTAATATTGAAAATGCTGCTTATACACCAACAAACTGTGCTGAGAGGACTGCTTTTTTTAAAGCAGTCAGTGAAGGAGTAAAGGAATTTCAGGCAATCTGTGTTGTAGGCGGCAGGGATGGAGTTCTGACAGGGTATGCGGCACCGTGTGGTGTGTGCAGACAGGTCATGATGGAGTTCTGTGATCCGGAAACATTTCAGATCATTCTGGCAGTCAGCAAAGATAAATACGATGTCTTTACTTTAAGGGAACTTTTTCCGCTTGGATTTGGACCGGCAGATCTGGCATAGTTTAACGGACATTCGCCTGATGGGAACAGGCAGAAAGGAGTGTTTATGGAAACTTATAAGAGAGTATTTGTGATCGTTTTGGATTCACTGGGGATTGGAGCAATGCCGGATTCTGAGAAATTTGGCGATAAGGGTGTGGATACGTTCGGACATATCCTGGATAAGATGGGAACTTTGGATATTCCAAATCTTCAGAAACTTGGAATGTTGAATCTGCATAAGGGTGGTACGATGGAAGGCGTGGAAAATCCGATTGGCCGCTATATGCGAATTGGGGAGACCAGCAATGGAAAGGATACAATGACAGGCCACTGGGAAATGATGGGAATCTATACACAGAAGCCGTTTATTACTTTTACAGAAACCGGTTTTCCTAAAGAACTGATCGATGAACTGGAAAAGAGATGTGGCAAGCGTGTGATTGGAAATAAGAGTGCCAGTGGAACAGAAATCATCGAGGAACTTGGTGAGGAAGAAATCAATACAGGAGCGATGATTGTCTATACTTCTGCGGATTCGGTAATGCAGATCTGTGGAAATGAAGAGACATTTGATCTTGCCAACCTGTATCGCTGCTGTGAGATTGCCAGGGAACTGACCATGAAGGATGAGTGGAGAGTCGGCAGAGTTATTGCGAGACCGTATGTCGGAAAGAAAAAGGGTGAGTTCAAGAGAACCAGCAACCGCCATGACTATGCGTTGAAACCGACTGGAAGAACAGCCTTAAATGCATTGAAGGATGCAGGTCTTGATGTGATTGGTGTTGGAAAGATCAATGATATTTTCTGTGGTGAGGGAATTACACAGACTTACCATTCAGACAGTTCTGTACATGGCATGCAACAGACGATTGAGATTTGTAAAGAAGATTTTCATGGTCTCTGCTTTGTGAATCTGGTGGATTTTGACGCTTTGTGGGGGCATAGAAGAAATCCGGAAGGATACGGACGTGAGATTGAGAAGTTTGATAGTGGACTCGGAACTCTGATGAATGAGTTGCGAGAGGATGATCTTCTGATCCTGACTGCGGATCATGGAAATGATCCAACTTATACCGGAACAGATCATACAAGAGAATATGTACCATTTATTGCATATTCAAAGAAAATGAAAGAAACAGGAGCTATTGAGAATCAGGATACATTTGCGGTGATCGGTGCATCTGTTGCAGAAAATTTTGGGGTACAGATGCCGGAAGGCACGATTGGAAGATCAATATTGAAGGAGTTGCAGTAGGTAAATAAAACTGCTGGTGGGGAGAATATGGGCGAACAGTATTTATATCAGAAATTCCCCTTCTTAAGTCAGAAAAAAAGGAGCTGTCTGAAATATATTTTCGGACTGCTCCTTCTTTTTACTACCTATCGAATGCCTTTGAAAGTGACAGTTTTGCGAATTCCTCGTTTCAGGAATAATTTTTTATAATTTTTGGCCTGTTTTCTTGGAACATAGACTTTCATTTTTGCAGGTGTTCCTTTAAAGGCATTTGAACCAGTGTATTTCTGCGATAATCCTGGAGACTGAATGTTCAGTGTTCTTAATTTCTTACATCCGTATAATCACTGGTGTCAGAAGCTTTTTTGAGAATCTGGGACGCAGGCAGATTGGCTGCGCTGCTGCCAGTGCTGAGATAAGAAGAGACAGTATCTGTACCATCGTCAAAAACCAGAGTTCCGGTATTTTGAGATGAAGAGGTGTTACCATCAGACTGGTGTAAAAGCTATTCTTTTCGCAGAAAATGCAATATCATGAAGAAAAGTAAACAGAAACGTAACCTGCCTGTGATTCAGGACAATAATTTATTCTGTTGGCGATATTGTCTTGGTGACATCCCGTAAATGTTACGGAATGCTCTGGAAAAATGAAGCTGGTTTGGATATCCAACCTGAACGCTGATGTCACCAATGGACAGGCTGGTGCTGGTAAGCAGAGAGGTTGCTTTACTCATTCGATAGCGGATCAGGAAGTCCTGTGGAGACTGTCCGATCATATCTTTGAAAACTTTACCAAAATAGCTTCGGTCAAGATTACAGCGATTTGCCATATCTTCGACTGTGATTGGCAACGTATAATTTTGTTCAATAAAAGAAAGTGCTTCCTGTGCGTAAAATCTTGAAAGCTTTCCGCCCTGAAGTCTTTTTTTATTGGAAGAACCCTGGATAAGGGCATCCATAATAAGATATAACTGACCAATGATCCCAAGTGGGCGGGAATTGTCCGGATATTGTGTCAGGCGCAGCATTTCATCGCGAAGCTTATTTGCTGCTGTATCGGAAATGGGATGAAAGACCGGATAATCGTTGGACAGTCCGGCTTCTTCCATCAGCTCTTTTGCACGCAGTCCATCGAACTCTACCCAGACGTATTCCCATGGGAATTTCTGGTCAGCACTGTAAAGATTGATACGCCCCGGTTCAATGAGAAAGCCGGAATGTGCCTCCATATGGTAAACAGCACTGTCATCTTTTTCTGTAACACTCAGCGTTCCTTTGCCGGAAATAATATAGTGAAAAAGATAATGATTACGTACAAATGGTCCATAAGAATGCAGAGGATCACATTTCTCATAGCCGTATTGGTATACGGTCAGGTCAAGAAAAAGTTCATTGGAAAATATGTGAAAAATAGAATCTGACATGGTTTTTATCATTTCCTCCTACGGGATATAGTAAAATATGCATAAAAACGAGATACAGAAATCATACAATTTTAACGAAATATCGCTATTTAGTACTATTA
>ERZ1027266.1331-NODE-1331-length-12864-cov-8.572020_pt1 | contig 12864 bp, 15 predicted proteins | sample MGYA00519257_ERZ1027266 | MGnify/ENA primary metagenome ERZ1027266 (study PRJEB26926, sample SAMN06164683) | human gut metagenome | biome: ENVO:00009003; feature: ENVO:2100002; material: ENVO:00002003 | host: Homo sapiens | place: USA | collected 2012 ... | reverse complement strand
GTTAGTACTCAATTTAGGGCATAGCCCTTTGTATAGGCACTTTTACAAGTGCCTACATATTGAGATGTTAAAAATTTTACTTGTTTATTGACTGTTTCATACATTTTACACACATATGTGATTTTCGGCAGCACTCGGCATAGCTCAAACAGGTTTGGCCCTGCTCTCGTTTGCACGAAAATTCTTCGCTCTGCAATCTTAAAGCAAAACAAGCCTTAACTCGATACCATTAAAATTTGTCTTTTTTGAGAAATCCAGAAGCAACGTCCTCTTCGCTATTCGTTTATTATTATCTGATGTTTCGACTCCAACAGATGGCACAGAGAACACAGATTTTTCTTGAACACGAAATTCTCGAATATCACGGATTTTGTTGTTAGCGGTGCTACAACGATTGGACAAGAATTTGAATGCTACGGATGACGTTTTTTTGTCTATCACTTGTATCATATAAGAGAATACATACTTGCAGAAGGTTCGGAAAACCTACTGCGTATATCTGTTTTTCTAAAATCATCCCGTCCTTCTTTACCATTAAAGAAGGCTCCACCTCTCATCTCGGTCTTCTCTCCTCAGGCGAGAAGAAGGAAACCGCCCTACTCGGTGCTCGGAACCGCTACGATCTAAGGTTGGCGGACCATCAAAGGTCTACGCCATGGTTGTGCCGGATGGGACCGCCTTAATCATTACCTTTCATTTTGTTTTATTAATCTTCCTGATTCTATCATCCCTTTCTTAAATATATTGGCAATTTCATGTACAGCTTTATCTACACACTCTTTTGCCACATGTTTCTCTCGTTCTGTAAGAGATGAAACCTCAATATTTTGCTTAGCACATTCCAAAGCTGAGTCTCTGGTTTCATCAAAGGTACATTCCTTTATATGACCAGAGCCTAATATCTCTTCTATGAACTTTGCTACGGCAAAGTCAGCACGTTGCTGCGCTAAAACTTGTTCTTTTATCATAACTTGACATAGTTTTTATTTTACATTAATATATGGATTCAGAACCAACATATCATACTCGTCAGATTCACTATTGTGTTTAAAATAGATGCCTTTGAGATGTTCTACTTGTGAGAACTCTCTCTTGCTTGGTTTCATTGCTACTACTTTATCCAAATCCAATGATATAAAATATGTCTTTCCATCAATGATGCGTACCTTAAACATTGTAAGTCCATGCTTATCACCCTTTATGCTAAAAGATGAAATTGGAGATATTTTATTGGCTTGTTTTATGTTACGCTCTGCTTTCAATATTTCTATCCATGCTCGACCTCGTTCTGAAAGTTTTTCCCATGAAGATGATGATCTAATAATTTCTGTCTTTACCAAATTGCTTGGATAATATTCTCCAAATATTTTATCTGACATGAGATCTGAAAATTCGGTAGTGCATGCACGTGAGCGTACACCACTTCTATATATCTTTACCGCTCTTTTATTTGGCAAGCCAGTTTCTACGAGTAATGCCAGTTCTGACAACAGAATAGAATATTCATCATCACAAATCTCCGTAGATTTTATCATACTGGCGATACCATTTAAGAACCACGGCAGTTCATAAGAATAGTATTTCTGAATAATTTCTATCTCATCCTTTGTTATAAGTTTCATATCACAAAGAGGTGTTCCTTTCAACCATTTCTCCCGAATCTCATCTATTCGTTCCATTTTAATATATTTGTCCTCGAAACTGGATAGATTAGATATTTTTTCTTCTATATGTTTAAGAAGAACGATCTTGTCATCTGTTGATTGGCTTGATGTTCTGTATTCTTCAACAAGAGTTATTATATCTCCAAGAATTATATCCAACTCCAAACTTTTCTGAAGTGGAAGTCCTGATTGAATCAAACGTTCCCAACAGCCTTCTCCTTCTATTCTCTTTATAATTCCTTTTACTCTCGACTTGACAAAAGATACAACATCTTCCGAAACAACATTTTCGAATGTTCCTTTCTCTGCCTGAATATAAGCCAATGAGGTGGTGAAAAGTTCTTCTATCCAATTTAAATTTGCGCCATCCTTACTATAAGATTTATGCATAGAGAGTAAGCAATCATCTAATTGCGACATAAGTTCATCCATATTTGGTAAAGAATCAACTGTTGGCAATGGCTTGTTATCTGCAATGCGTTCAAGCAACAGGTCGAAGGTAACATCAGATTTTTCTGCTAAATAAAATAAGAAGTAAACGATTCTAAGTATTCCACTTGTAACAAGATCCAAACTTGTATTATCAAAGTATTCTTCTATCTTATTTTTTTTCCAATCATTATATCTTTTCTTTTCTTTATTATTATATTCAAAAGCCACAAGAACTTTTCCTTCTTCGTCAACAAATGCCCTTCCTGCACGACCTGCCAAATTCCAAAAGTCTTTTTTTGCAAGTTCTTTTCCGGCATTTGATATGGCAGATATTATGACTGTGGAAACGCCTAAGTTTACGCCCTGACTTAAAGTCGAGGTAGCAATGATTACTCTTGGGCGTTCACTCTGCATAAGATTCTCCAACGTTATTCTGACATCAGCAAACAAATCTGCATTGTGGCAAAATATTCCTTTCTTTGCATATTCATAAAGGTGAGTGTCGCTATATGTTTCTTGACAGGTCAACTCGAAAATTTGCCATTCAACCTTATTCCTGAAAATAAAGTGCTTCTCATTTTGTATGCTTTTAGCATAAGCTTCAGCATAAGTCTTGCAACTTTTCTTCATGGGAACATATATAAGTGTAGACCCCAATGATTCTAATTTCCTTGCCGTCTCAACTATTGCTTCTATTTTATTCTTAGGATAATAATGTTTAACTCGTTCTCTTGGCTTTCGAGGTAATTCGTGCCTTATTATAAAATTATGATTAAAAGGCGAAATAGTGTTGCCATTATACCATTCTAAGTTTACAGAAATTCCATTCCAATTTAATATACCACATATTTGCTTTGAAGGTCTCCAATCATTATAGTATATGTTATCACCTGTACCTGTTAACCATTCTGCCAAGTCTTCACCATTTGGTAAGACTGCTGAAAGCAGCAAATATTTGCAATCGACATGTTTCAAGAAAGCCTTTAATTCTTCATAGAAAATCTCATTACCAATTTGTCTTTTATCCCTTCCCAACAGATGTCCCTCATCCATGATAACAAGTGATAACTCCTTGAAAAAATCTTGCTGGCAACGGTATATTGCTTTGGCTTTCTCTGGAGTGGCTATTACAATATTAGCCTCGGATAGTTCTTCCACATCCAAACTTGTAAAAAGGCTTCCTCCATAAAGGTGCGTGACTTTGATTTTCGCTGTAGCAAACAAATCACCTAAGGAATTTTCTATTTCGTATGCCAAGGAACGGAAAGGAGCTATATAAAGTATTTTCTTTTCTGGATTTTCTACAATAGCTTTTAAAATAGATATTTCTGCAATTCTCGTTTTACCACTACTTGTTGGAATACTAACTATTATGCCTTGGCTATCAGAATCAAACAACTGCGGCAATAATGTCCTTTGTGACAAAAACAACTCAGTAACAGGCATGTTTTTGTAAATTAAGCCCTGTACGTATCTTTTAGCCAAACTGTCATCGTCTTTCAAGTTAAAGTATATTCTAAGCACATACCATAAGGATGATTGACGGAAACCATCAACAATAATGAGTATAAGTCTAACAACCCACCATAAGTCAACCATTTCTTCTATTTTAGCTATGTCAAGAAGATTATTCAGTTTTTCTTTAGCTTTTTCTATTAAGGTTTCATCACCTGTATAGAAGTATTGAATGATACAATATAAACTTTTTGCAATGTTAATTTCAAAAACTTTTCCACAAGCATCATCAATGTCATCTGCCTGACTAAGTTGTCTGTCCTCAAATTCTTGACTTACTTTCATTCTCTCAACCTTATCTGTCAGTTCTTCAAAGTTTCGCTTAAGAAATAGACTTATTAAAGAAGCAATCAAAGTTTCCTCTTCAAACTTCTTTATTAATACAAAAGCACGAGAGTATTGAAAAGCTGCATAAAAGGCCATAGAAGCCAATAAACCGTAATAGTCACGAAAGCTTTGACCGTTTTCCTCATGACTATGAATAAGTTCCAAACATTCAGCACCTTTTGATAAGCATGATGAAGACAATGTGTAGTCTTCTGTTTCAAAATACCTACAACCCAAATCTATATATTCTATACCTATGTGGTTAAGTTGATTTTTATCAACCGACAAATAGGTATAGTTTGCCTCTGGTTCATGGGTGGATTTGAACATGGACAAGGCTGTTGCTTTAGAAATCGCAGATTGCACTCGTTGGTTTGTTTCTAAAGATTTGTACCTCTTATCTAAAACGTCTTTAGCTGTCATAGTTTATCTAATGTTTCTGTCAATAAAGATGTTGCTTTATCAAAAGCTTGAGCAACAAAATCCTCTGGTTTATCTAAAGGCAACACTAACATAACATGCTTAGGATTGCTACATACCCATTTCTCTTCCACCTTATTAGCTGCGTTTTTGTCACCGACAATGAATCCTATATACCGAATATCATACTCAGAAAGTTTCTTGAGAAATATATCGTCAAGTTTTTCGTATATCTCTGCATTTATATTTTCAAATCGTTCTCTAAGAAATGTAAGAGACAATGGCATTTTATCCTTTGCCAATGAGTTTTGTACATCTTTTAAAACTGTAGTATCCACTGTTTTGCGAAATTTAGCTTCTCCCAAATATATCACAGGGTTCTTTTCATCTGAAAAATCAATTATAAGCATATCATCACCTTTCATTGATTGATCGACATTTGGATTATATCTGAAACGATGTACAAAAGTCAAGTTTGGCTTATTGATTGCAGCCAAACAGTATTCTGTCATTAAAACCTCAACAGCATTACCTTTTTGTGTCTTTGAATTTTGGGGTAGTTTTCTTGATTGAGCATAGTAGCTGGCAAATTCTTTAAGTCCGAGGTTTTCAAATCTCTTTTTCAAAGAATTTATTGTTGCAGGAGTATAATGATAATCTATAAGGTTCTTGGAAAAAGGCTCTATCACCGCCTTATCAAAAGACTTCTTCTCAGGCAATACTCTGACACAGGAAGTCTCTGTAGATTCCTTATCTTCATAGTTCAACCATTCTCCAATAATAGGGTGGTTGATAGGATGTAATCCTAATATTTCATCTTGTCGTGACATGACATTTTTAACGAAAACTGGTTATGCCGATTCTGGATATATGATTGGCATGATGGTCGCCAATCAGTTAGTACTCAATTTAGGGCATAGCCCTTTGTATAGGCACTTTTACAAGTGCCTATATGTTGAGTTGTTAAAAAATTACTTGTTTATTAAGTATTTCATACATTGTGCTCGACAATTCAAAAGCAAGCTTGCTTTGCTCATGACTTATCGAAAAAGTTTCAAATCTTCACTGCTGTATATAATTCTATGTTTTAAATTCAGCAGCAAAGGTAACGATTCTAATTTAAGCCCTAATTTGAGTGCTTACAAACATATTAAAATTCCTCTTCATAATTATGAATAAAGTTCCATGTATCTTTAGGCAACCATCCTTGGCGATTATTAGTTATCTCAACCAGAAGATAGCGAGCATTAGGGAACTTCTGCTTAAAATGTTTCCCCAATTCAAAAGCAGATTCATCAGATACCAAATAGAAACTATTTGGCAAATCATATCTCCAATGATCGATATATGAGCATTCCGAAAAAAACGTACCAAGCTCTTCTCTATCGCCAAAAGAATTTGAATAAACTAATAGATAAACCATAATTAATCAGCTTTATAAAGAAGATTTTTGCAAGTTATAAGAACATTTTTATCATCTTTGGCTATTTCTTCCTCAGATTCATCTAATGTCGTTATAACCTTTTTATACATTTCCTTAGTTTCAGAATCCATTTTGGACGGTTTCAAACCAGGATAATCAACGACCGCTTTTCTGAATAATTGCAAAAGCTCTGAATAATCATCCCATTTTTGTTCAGAAGCTATCATTAATAACTTACGGAACAACTCTTCTATCAATAGCCTTATATTTTGCGAACATACGGCTACTCCTCCAAAAGCAATGTCATTGCTTTCAGTATCACCATCTTTCATAGAATTATCTTTAAAATTTCCAACAATTGCCAATTTTTGGATATAAAGTTTCATCAATCCATTTGAAAGTTCTGTCAATCTACGTAAATAATCAGTTGTACACATAAACTATCTTTTCGATTCTTCTTGTTCTTCACTACTATTTGAATTGTCATCAATATTTCTATTGAAAAGCCTAGCAAAGCCATCAAACATGTCCTTCATATTTTTTAATTGGGTCATATAATCATTACATCGCCCTTGGAACAAGTTTGTTTTTTCCTCTATGGCCTTATCAACCTCCGTCTTTATTTGCCCAATGGTTGTTTTGGCTTTTTCCTTCAAATCATTCGATTCTTTAAGAGCAACTGCATTTATCTCAGATAGGGCTTTATCTGCTTTTTTCTGTATTGACTCCAGCAACTCATTAGCCTTTTGCGAATTTGCCTCTATTTTTTCTATATCTGCTCTACTCTGTTTCATCAACTCATCTGTTTTAAAAACAGAATAGATAGAAAATATTAAGAAGACCAACATCAAGACTCCTGCCAAAACAGAGAGCAAGGTAAAATCAGAAGAAAGACTATGAGTCTGCAACTCTAATTGATGCAATATAGAGTTCTGTTGAAACTCAATTCGTTCTACCATGCCTTGTTGTTTCAAGGAATAAGTTGTATCCTTTTGGCAAGTATGATGTATGGAGTCTATTTCATGCTTATACTCCTTATAATTATTAACGATACTTTCTTGATTTTTATTGTATGAATATGTCAACAAACCAAATAATATAATGAATATTAGGCTTGCAGCAGATATTATATACAAGAACTTGTTTTTATAAAAATGAACATGCCGCCTACTAATATAATGAGCACAATTGTCATTTTCACAAGTGATTTGCTGCACCTTCTTTTCTGAAGTTCCACTTAATTCTGCCATAATTTATTACACTTTAAGGATTGATACTAAATTTTAAATACTCATATTTTGGATAATCATTTACTCCGAAATCATTTTTCCAAAAATAGCCAACTCGCAGTTCTGTATTTTTCTGCAACAAATAGTTCTTTATCCTTATCTTATTATTACCTGTACGAGGTTTATAATATCCTTCAAACAACTGAACCAAAGACCCATCAGAATTTTTCTTCAAAATTTGAACACATATACAAGCTATATTTTTTATCATGTTATCATTAATAAAACGAAGTGAAAAATCCAAATATGAAGCATGCATTTCTGTAGGAGGATATAAAATCAAAGAACTTGTTTCACCTGAATATCTTTCTCCTTTTCTCTTAGCCTCATATACTGAATTTGGCAATACTTCATTATAAGAATCTATCATCTCAAATTGAGTATCAATATCCTTGATTTTACTCTTTACTTTCGCTTGTTCTTCTGAGACATCTATTAATTTTGAATAACTTTTCAGTTTTGTATTTATCTTTTCAAGTTCAATTTTATAAGACCTCAAGCTATCTTTTAGCTTTTTGATTTCATCCTGATTTTGTAAGTTTTCATTCAATTCTACATGATCACTTTGCAGTATTTTTACATCTTTATTTACAGTTTCCTTTAAATAAAAATATAAAGAGAAAACCAATACTAATGAGATGCAAATACATGAAATTAATACACGCCTAAAAAAATATCTTTTCTCTGTTTTTACATAAAAAACAACTATTACTGTAATAATTGTAATAAAAAAAGATAACAACAAATTCATTAAATCAAATATCTCCATATTACTCCTCATCTTTATTTTTTGCCAATGCAACAAACGTACCACTCCATGTTAATCCTTCTAAAACAGCATCTTTTATGTTTGAAGGCTGCATTATAAAATATATGAACAAAGCCCCAAGTATTGGTGACACAATTATATCCAATAGTACTACCCATCTTTCTCCCATTTCAGGCATAACCTTTTTTAGCATAGGTTGAAGTCCCTTAAAGCCTCTCGACGTTACAGAAAAAGCCATCGCCAAGAAAGCACCAAACCATACTAAAGCACATAGATTCCAATTCATGATAACCAAATATAAAAAAAAGTCAATGGTATTCGTCCGTTAGTATTCAATTTAGGGCATAGTCCTTTGTATAGACACTTGTGCAAGTGCCTACATATTGAGGTTAGTAGTTAGTACTCAATTTAGGGCATAGCCCTTTGTATAGACACTTGTGCAAGTGCCTACATATTGAGATGTTAAAAAAATCACTTGTTTATTAAGTATTTCATACATTGTGCTCGACAATTCAAAAGCAAGCTTTTATTGTTCTCACTTATCGAAAATGCTTTATACTTTTTCTCGCCATGGCAAAGTTCAAGCAAGCTTGCTTTGCTCATGACTTATCGAAAAAGTTCCAAATCTTCGCTGCTGTACATAAATCAAATGTTCTTAGTTCGGCAGCAAAGATACTTCTTTCTAATTTAAGCCCTAATTTGAGTGCTTACTTTCCTTCATACTCATTTCATTGAAGACATGAAACTTTCTAAGCTGTCCATGCAAACAATACCAGCATCGGTGCCTTCTTTAGCTTCTTTCATAGCAGCTATGGTTACAGCATTTGGCTGTTCTGAATCAACGTCATCATCGGATGCTGCGTTGTTAACATTTAATATCTTAACTCCATGAATAGCCTTTAACACAGCTTTCAGGTGTGTTAGAATGGAAGGATTCTCTATTTCTAATGTCAATGTTGTCATATTCTAAGCAAATTTTATTATATGCAAAGATATTGCAAATCGAATACAGAATATCAAGCTTGCTTGAATATTATGCTGAGATGCAGCCTATCTGGTGCAAAGATATAGTATATCTTCCATCTTTACAAGGATTTTGACACTAATTTTCTAATGTTTGGGATTTATTCCCCATACAGATTCTTCATAAACGCCATCATTCTCAAGTCTTTTGCCGATGGTCCTTTCTTGCCTTGCATAGCAAGGTCGAGGTATACTTTATAGTCTTCTGAAAGAGACTTGCGAAGCTCGGCTGGCATAAGCATGTGCCATTCTTCTTTTTCTTCATCGCAATAGGTCACTACCATATAGTACTTTTGGAGGATATAAGGAGTTTTGCGCTCCTTGCGGACAACGTAAGTATTGTCGTCGCCTTTGACGAATTCATCGAGAATCTGTAGCTCAGCCTTGCTAAGACGGCTGATTATCTCGATTGGGTTGTCTATAACTTCATTGGCAATGCGACGCGCAGTCTCGTCTTTCTTAAGATTAGGACTGACATAAAGGTCGAACTTCTTGCAGACTTTCAGCATGTTGACTTTTGTAGTGCTGCTGAGAATCTGAGAAAGACGAATAGCGTCGGCGGTATAGGTTTTGGAGGGTAATGTAATCATTTATAAAACTTAGTTATCTCTTCCTGTGAAAGACCTGTTGCTTTCATTATAGCGTCAATAGGCATATCCATATCAATAAGCTTTTTTGCTATTTCTACAGCTTTGTCTTTTTTACCTTCCGCACGACCTTCTGCACGACCTTCTGCAAGTCCTTTTGCAAGTCCTTTTGCAAGTCCTTTCTCCTCTGCATTATCCAGCGAATTCTTCATGTCGCGATAAGCTTTAAGACTGTCCTCATATTCACGTCCTTCTGAATATCGCATAACCTTGTATATTAAATTTGTATTATAACACAAAGATAAAGGATATATTCCATATCTACAAGGATATTGGCACAAATTATACTCTTATTTAAGTAAAGGCTCTAATTCAACCATCTCTTCAAATACTGTTTGAAATCGTCCATTCCTATCACTTCCACTTTCGGAAATGGAATTGTCTTGAGTACATTGAAATGGTTATCTTCCGTTACGATACACTTAGCATTAGCTGCTATTGCACAATCCACAAACTTATTGTCATCCTTATCTGCCTCTATCAGTCCAAAACTATAATGAGGGTCCTTACGGATGACATTTGGCCGGGTCATTATCGCATATACTATTGCCTCAGATACTCTTGGAGAAATATTTCGAGCCAACACCTCTGCATATTCTTCCATGATTTCATTAGAAATGCATAAGTTATAATCACCTCCAAGGAATGCTTGCCAAACACTGCGGTAAGGACTCTTAGGAGCTATTGACATGATTAAGCTGTTGGTATCCAAGACTATATTCATAGAAATATATTATGCTTACAAGATTGGCTTATTATAAGGTGTGCGCTCATGTAAATGGCGGAAACTCTCTATACGCTCTTCCGACAATGTTCCATCTGCCCACATCTGATCCAGCTCAACATCTGCTTTCTGAACAAAATAGTCTGAGATAACTCGATTCAAGTCAGCCAATGCCTCTGGTGTCTTAATGAAAGACATCATGTCGAGTATTTGCAATTGTGCTTGATTTAATGTTGCTTCCTGTGCCATAATATTATCTTATTTTTATAGTTGCAAAGATATGCTTTTTTCTCGAAACCACCAAGTTTTTTTGTTGATTTGTAAGCATCCAACCTCTATGGCAATATAGCTCTGCCTCAGTGTTTACCGTGGGGTAATCCCATATACCCTATTCTATTTTCTGTAGGAATGCTTTGGGAATATATCCTGTCGTGACTGCGCACAACCCCTTGATACTCACATATAGTTTATGGTCTTTTTTGATACGGACGACATAGCCTTCCGCTCCTTTTAAAAGGCCTCCAATGACTCTGAACTTATCGCCTTTGACAAACTTCGGATTATACTCATCGTAAAAATCAAGTCCTTCAACACCAGAAGTTACAACAATATTGAAGATCTCCACTTCGCGTTCTGATATTTTTGATGGCTCTTTCAGGTTCTCTGAATTCTTGCCGCGATAGAGCATCACTTTATTGAGAAACTTGCGTTCTATCTCTATGGCTTTTGTTTTCGTGGTACGAAAAAGAATGAGAGATGGCATTATTGGAACTTCCTTAACTATTCTCTTTTTCTTATCCTTGTCCCAATAGTCTTTTTTCACATCATAAATGTATTCTATCCCATTGGCAACGAAATAAGCCTTGACAGGCTTTCCTTTCCCAAAAAAAATCTTGAATGCATACCAATTCATCCCTTTGTTTAGCTGTGCCATTGTTCTTTTTTTGATTTGCGGTCAGGGTGTAATTCTCATTCCCCCGTGTCGTGAAACAATGCTTCAAAACACTTGGCAAGAAAGGGTTGGTCAGTCTATTTCCGATAGCGGAAACCTCTAATCACAGACGTACTCCTGACCCAAGAGCGTTATAGTCTGCAACCCTTGGAATAATTAGCTCTCCGATTTCTTTGTCTTAAAAACCCTTCCCTAAATCATTCCACTTCTTCTGAATCTCTACATAAGAGATACAGACAAACCGAGAACTGTCGTTTAATCAACGATTTATCAGTTTGTGTCCGAAATGAATACTGAAAAAAAGGATGATTTTCGTAGAGCAATATTATTTTTTTACAAGCATAATTTGCTAATTTCCAACATTTTTCATAATTTTGCAGTGAGTTTTGTATCTCTTATGTAGAGATTCAGAAGATTGGTTCATTTTGGTTCTTATTTTTACATAATCCTTTCTTATTCATTTTTTGTGGCTTATAGGGCTGCCAGTATTTTGGCGTTGGCATCATCCACTTCCGAGCTTTTGATTGAGCGGAGATAGATTTGTGTGGTGATTTCGGAATGATGCCCCAATGCCTCGCTGATGACGGAGATTGAGACGTGGTTGTCTCTTGCTGCCGTTGCCCAGGAATGGCGGGCGACATAGAGGGTGAGCTTGCCCTTGATACCTATCTTGGCACCTAACTTTCTGAGATGGTAGGAGATACGTGCTTCAGCATTATGATACAAGCGCACTTCTTCCTGCATTCTGCCAATGGTATTATCCTGACTTTTGTTTCCTTCATCAACGAGGAACGGGAAAAGATAAGGTAAGGAGACGGTCTGCGCCTGATACTTTTCCAACAGGTCTTGCATCTCCTTCTCCCATCGGATGGTGAGGCGCTGCCCGGTCTTGCTTCGGGTGTAATGAAGATAACCGTCCTTGAGGTCGGATTTGCGGAGATGTGCCAGGTCGATGAACGAGATGCCACGAAGATAGAAACTCATCAGGAAGGTGTCTCTCGCCATCTCTTCTTCCGGGGTAAGACGGGTGACTGACTCCAAATGCCTGATCTGGCTGACTGTCTCTGCGGGTATGGCTCTCTTGACTGTTTTGGCAATACCGGTATAGACATCCGCGAACGGATGCAGCTGTGGCGTAAGTCCCTTTACCACGGCTTTATTGTAGGTGGCACGGAGGATGCGAAGACAGAAGGAACTGGTGTTGCTACATATCTTCGCCGTATGATGCAGGTATGCCTCATACGAGCGTATCTCTTCTGCATCGATCTCTCTTAGGGCAATGTCCTTGTTGTCACGGTATCGCTTAAAGCTGTTAAGGGTTGCCCTGTAATGCTGCGAGGTGCGGTATTGCCCGTTCTTCATCAACAGGGCGACGAGATGGTTCATGAATGAAAATAACGAGTCTGATGTTTTCTTGTTTCTTGGCATAATAGGTGTATATTTTGATGTTTATAAAAAATGACAGGGACACCTCCGTCTCTATCAAAAAAAACAGAGATGCCCATATATATAGGAAGATTTGGAGTGATGTAAACAGGAGATTCTGTCCAATGCTTATACAAAAACATTTAAAAACACCGTATATATTTTCCGAGTCCACGGCTTGCTTAAAATTCAGACAAAGCCTTAAGCGAGCAAGCTCTCTACTGCCTTATCTGAATTTTAAGCATTGGCACGAT
>ERZ1027266.1324-NODE-1324-length-12917-cov-8.196470_pt1 | contig 12917 bp, 24 predicted proteins | sample MGYA00519257_ERZ1027266 | MGnify/ENA primary metagenome ERZ1027266 (study PRJEB26926, sample SAMN06164683) | human gut metagenome | biome: ENVO:00009003; feature: ENVO:2100002; material: ENVO:00002003 | host: Homo sapiens | place: USA | collected 2012 ... | reverse complement strand
AGTAGACGAGTAGACAAGTAGACAAGTAGACGAGTAGACAAGTAGACGAGTAGACAAGTAGACGAGTAGACAAGTAGACGAGGAGACAAGTAGACGAGGAGATTAGCCTTGCTTGTTTAAAGCATGTAATAAGAGAATCTCAAGGAAAAGCAAATCTCCTTGTCTACTTGTCTCCTCGTCTACTCGTCAACTCGTTTACTAAAAAAAAAAGTGGAAGTGACTTCGGTGGGATTCAAACCCACGACCTTCAGAACCGGAATCTTATGTTTTATATTTGCAATCCCTTGATTGTTAATAATTTACAGTATTTCAAAGATTTTTAAGGACAACAATAGGACAACAAATTATCCTTTCTTGCCTATAAGCAGCCCACGATAGAACTCTATTTCCTTGTCTTGTTTTGCGATAACTTCGTCTTTCTGACCAAGCAACTCGTTTTTCATTTCGAGCTCTTTCTGTAGCTCAACAAGCCCTTTGATACCCCTGTATTTTATAGAATCATCCGTTATGCCGGAGAACAGCATGGTAAGGTCATGTAGCAAGGAACCCTCCTTGGTCTCCCTTATTATACGTCCCGTCTCGCCCTGTATAGCATCGGCGCCGCCGACAACACTCTCCACATTCATTCTTCTTCTGGCATTCCACTCTTCCTGTATGGCGTTAAACTTCTCGTCACCCTCCATTTCGCAACCTGTAGTCAGCCATTCGTAGGAAATCTTGAAGAAGTTGGCGATTTTCCTGAGCGTCCTGTCGCCCTTCTTGCCGTTCGAGACCCTTACAAGATTGGCGTAATTAATGCCACAAGCTTCTGCCATCTGGCGAAGAGAACTGTAGTTGTTCTCAAAAGCAACCTTCATTAATCTGTCTTTGATAGTTCCTTCCATATTAATTCCTCCTTTATTGTTGTTTATATTGTGTTTTATTGCTAAATATTGTCTTTTTGTCTTTTGTTATGTTAAATAACGCATTAAGTGTGCACTTTTATCGCTTTTTATTTGGCTATATGATGCGTTTTATGTACTTTTGCATTGTTCTTTTATGGAACATAAGTACAAAAGTGCATCAAAAGCGCACATGTAAAATTATTTGTGCAAATATACAAAATAAAAACATACAAAACAATAGTTATGATAGAAAAAAAACGCATAAGATTGATACATGGCAAAATACCGGAGCTCGCAAGGATATGTGGATGCAGCGTGAGAACAGTAAACAAAGCTCTTGTGTGGACCACTGACAGCGACACCGAGAACCTTGTAAGGAAAAGAGCGGAACAGCTCGGCTTCATAAAACGATTCTAAGTTCAAAAAGTATAGTGAATTTATAGTGAATATATTCACCATAAACCAAATAGGGAGTAAATATGACAATGACAATAGAACAAATAGGAGCAATGATGGCAGACTTCGTACAGATAGGCTACATGACGGCAGTCAAGGCGTATGAGCCTACATCGGACGAACTGCGCCTCAAGGATGTGGAAAAGTGGTGCAAGGCTACCTTTACCGACTACGGCAAGCTCCGTAAGCTCATCAAGGCAGGAGCGGTAAGGCCGCACCGTAGCGGAGAGTGCCGGAACTCACCTCTTTATTACTCCAAGGCGGAGATAAAGCAGGCGATCATCAATGCACATCTCTCCCAGTATATTGTCGATGATATGGCCAAACATAATTAATGCAGTCCGCAGCGGTTCGCGAGAATAGGTCAGACTGCTTGCAAATATAAAATTTTCCATATTTTTTTAGCTTCCACCGGGACGGTTCAAGACCGGCATTACAGAGCGAGGCTGGCGGTGGACCAACAAGAAGCGTTCTTTGAAATACTGATACAGTGATAGTACTTGTGTAAAAGAAAGTAGCAGGTGAGCGTCAATGGATGCCACGACCCTGCGAAAGGAACGCACATGATACGCAAGACCTCTCAAATAAGTATCTCCAAGTAACATAAATGAACTGCCCTATACGTAGGGCAAGCAGAGCGAACACGGAATACTTGAGGCATGCCCGGACAGGGCATAAGCACAGTGGAAGCGCTTTAACCACATAAATACACAGAGACACGTAGCTCAGTCGGCAAAGAGCGGGGCTTCATAATGAAAAAATCCTGAAGAGCCCTTGAAAACAGGTTGAAAGGTCGCAGGTTCGAGTCCTGCCGTGTCTCCCTATATATAAGTTTGTAGATTTTGTGTTTATATTGGAGGATTTAGTTTAGGACCGGTCGGTCCGTGAGGATAGACCGGCATGAAGGGACACGTTCGTATCGTCTGTCGCGAACAGGTAAACAAGACAGACAGAGCATGAGCCTATAATGTTAATATAAATTGTTGTTATTTGTAATTTACTCTCTTAGGGGTTCGAATCCCCGGTGTCCCACTTAGAAATTTTATTTCAATACTTTATACTTTCATTTTGATTATTTGATTTAATTTTTTACAAGACCTCCCTGTTGCGAAACACGGAGTTTTTTGGATGGCTATTCTTTTTCCATTATAGCCCCGCCGGACACGCCTTGGGCAAGCCGTAAAAAATGTCCGACTATGCCTGCGGTCGGTGTAGCGCAACGGAAAGTACACCTGGGCAAGGCCTCGGAGCAAACAGGTTCGATTCCTGTCGCAGGCGCAAAGGTTCAGCGGAGCCTGATTTTTGTATTAATTTGTTCATATACAATCTTTAGCCGCCCATCTGCGAAGACCGGTGGTTACGGCGGACTTCTGGACGAGCAGGCGTAAGGGTTCGATTCCCTTGTCCGCCACAGGGTATTGGTATAATTTTAATCGTATGCAGGGTGCAGCGGCACCGTTTTTTGTTTTTTTATAAGGGTCAAATCTGTGAAGACTGATCCTTTACGGGCTGCAACTGGGCAATGTCACCAAGTCCCATTATATAGCAGACGTTGGCGGTTCGATTCCGCAGCAGCCCACCATATTGTAAAAACATACAGATATGACGATAATTCTTCTTTCTCTCCTTCTCACGGCAGCAGCTGTCGGTGGAGGGTACGCAATAGGGGAATGGCTGGTAGGAAAAAATAACAGAACTAAAATAAAACGATATGAGAAAAATTACATTAAAACCTCAGCATAGGGAACTTTTTGCAAAAATACCCAAAGAGGATATGTACGAATTTGTTCGTAAGCTTATGGATTTTCTTAATGGTGAAGATGATATTCGTTTCGATAATCCTGTCTTAGATGCGATATTTACAGCCTTCGCTATTGAAGCCGTAGACAAACGAAAATACACTTCTGCAATAAACGGGAGAAAAGGTGGTAGACCTTCCAAGAAGAGCTAAATCGTGTTTAGCTCTTTAATAGTAATTACAAGCTATTTCCCCAAGTTATGGATAAAAAAATAACCCTCTACACAGGACAGAAAAAATTATTCGACAAACTCTCTGACGAAAAGCTTGCTCTTGTTTTCAGAAATGTTCTTAAAGAGCTTGATAGTCAAGAAATTGAGCCGATAATCGACCCAGCCGCAGACATGCTCTATACAATGCTTTCCGCAGAGATTGTTCCTGTTGATGGCAGGAGTGTTTCTTCAAAAATAAACGGAAGTAAGCACAAAAAAAGAGCTAAATCGCATTTAGCTTCTAATGTCGAAAATCCTCCAACTTCCCTTATAGATAATAAAAATATTATTAAAGAGGTAATAATAAATAAAGAGGAAGATATACAGGATAATAATATTAACTCCCTAAATAAAGATGGAAGAAATATAAATATTTCTCCCATAGAAAAAAGGGGTTCAGAAAATCCGGAAACCGGAAAGAAACCAAGCAAAGAAAGTTCGCCGTTCGACCCCGACCCTGCCATGAACGAAGTCATAGAGCTTTGGATGGCATACAAGAAGGAGAGAAAGCAATCATACAAACCTCTCGGGCAAAAGGGCTTCATAAACAAGTTGAAACATCTCTCCGACGACAACGCAGAGACGGCAAGGAAAATAGTAGAACAGTCGATAGCAAACAACTGGGCAGGAATATTCCCACTAAAGGATTACTCTCAGCCCTGCAATACGGCAAGAAAGCCAATGGAAGTTGGCGTCATAATGCAAAAGGAAGACATGGACTACAGCTCCAACTTTACGGACGGATGGTAAAACTTGAAATATGGAACAGAAAATAAAGGAAATATTTGACGAGACTATGGCTCGCCTCTCCGAAACGGGCATGCCGCACGACACTACGGTCAGATTCAAGGTCGCTAATGCCGACGCAAGATTCCGCAACGGACTGGAATACTTCTGCGGAAAGGAAGCCGTATGGCGAGAAGAATATCGACCCGTCATCGACTGGCTTGCCGACAACAAAGGCAAGGGCCTTGTCATAAGCGGAAACTGCGGCACGGGCAAATCTCTAATCTGTAGCCGTATTGTTCCGGTGTTGCTCTACTATGGTTGCGGCAAGCTTATGTGCATACAATGCCACGCCACTGACCTCGGACGCAGGTTGTCGGAAATGATGAAGCAGAAGATAGTCGTTGTCGATGATGTCGGAACTGAAGGTACATACCAGGAATACGGCAACAGACATTATGCCTTCAACGAACTCGTAGACAATGCGGAACGTAAGGGCAATATGCTCATCACAACAACAAACATGAGCATAAGTGACCTCACCGCGAAATACGGCGAACGTACCGTAGACCGTCTTCGGGGAATGACAAAGCTCATCACTTTCACCGGAAAATCACTAAGGAAATGACAACAGAAGAAATCAAGACACAAGCCGAAGCCTATGCCGACAGGATAGACGACGGCAACCGCACCGCCCGGCAATGTGCGGTAAAGGCATACTGCAAAGGGTATGCTGACGGCATCGAAAACCGCAAGAGGGAGATATGGCACTCTCCTGACGAGCAACCGCAGCGTCCCGACAAGGGCATCATCATAGTAACCCGTATACGCCGACGTTTCATCCACGCCACAGCCAACGGCGACTGGCAGAAGAAGATCAAGGCGGTAAACGCTCTCAAGTGGGCATACAAGGAGGACTTGCTATGAGACCGAGAGGATGCCACGACTGCGCATGGGGACGTTGCAAGGACTGCGACAACCCCGAGGGACGCAAGACCGAAGGGCGCAACTGCCTGTACTGGGAATGGGCGCACGCCTGAACGGATTTTTCATTTAATCGTTTATCAACAATAAAAAATCAAGAATTATGGAACAGAACATCACATGCAAGACAGCAAAATTCTTTATCTGCACCGTCGCATACGACAAGACAATGGAAGACGGAAACGAGAAACGGGTAAAGGAAGCTTTCGTAGTGGACGCTTTCACTTTCACCGAGGCAGAGAGCCGCATCATTGAAGAGATGCAGCCATACATGTCCGGAGAGTTTGAAATCATGGACATCAGCAAGGCTCCGTTCTGCGAGATATTCCTTACTGACAACGCCGCTGCCGACCGCTACTACAAGGTGAAGGTCAAGTTTCTCTCCATCGACGAGAAAACATGCAAGGAGAAGATTTCTACTGTAGTCTACCTTGTACAGGCTGACTCCACCCAATCGGCACAGACTAACACCGACAAGGTTCTCGGCAAGTCAATGATGGACTATACGCTGGCCTCAATCATCGAGACCAAGATTCTCGACATATTCCTTCACTCATGACGCAGCACGAAAGAAGAATCATCCGCATCATCGGCAGGATGACCGACAGGGAACGGAGAACGGTCACAGACTTGATTGACCTCGTCTCCTCCCCTGAAGCGAGACAAAAACTTTTCATGAATATAAACTTTAAATAAAAAATGCCAATCATCAAGAAAAATGACGTTCGTCCGGAACGTCCTGTTATTCTTGTCCTTTACGGACAGCCGGGAAGCGGCAAGACTTCCATTGCGACAACTGCAAATAATCCTGTACTCATAGATTGTGACCGAGGCTCCGACCGCGCCGTACAGATTATAGACACTCTTGTGGCAAACCAATGGACGGAGATCATAGAGAGCTCTGCCGACTTGTCTGCATACAAGACTGTTGTTGTCGATACGGCCAAAGCAGCCCTTGACGACTTCCTCTCGCAATATGTATGCGACTTGAACTACAAGTTGAAGACAAATTCCCTCAAACGATTCGGGCAGATGGCTGACGAGTTTAAGGACTTCGTCGGCAAGATACAATCCTTCGGCTCTGATATAATCTTCATTTGTCACGACAAGGAAACTTCCGAGGGTGATGTTACCAAGCACGCTCCTGACTGCACGGGCTCTTCCAAGGACCTTCTTCTCCGTAAGGCTGACCAGGTTGGATATGTCTCACTCGTCAATGGCAAGCGTTTCATTTCCTTTGAACCGAAGGATAATTTTGTCGGAAAGAATGTCGCACAGATTGCTGACAGGCAGATACCTGAATACGGCACTCCTGAATTTGCCTCCTTTATGGCTGACATCATCGACAAGGTAAAGTCTTCTATTCATAGCAGAACCGAAGCCCAGCGCAAGGCGAACGCCCTGCTTGAAGAACTCCGTGCGGAGCTTGACAAGGTCTCCGGCAACAAGACCGCCGACGAGCTGATGAAGAAATGCGTAGAACTGCCACAGGTAATGAAGCAGCCGTTCTTCGCTGAAATCAAGGAAAATCTTTCATCTAAGGGCTTCACTTACGCCGAAGGTAAGTTTACCAAGCCTGCCGAGGGGGAAGCAGCCAAAACGAAAAAGAACAATGAAAAATGATATTCCTGTTATCCGTGTCACCACGATAGAGAGCTTCCGCAGATTCATTCAGCAGTCCGAGTATGACAATTTCGAGATTACCGAACAGTCTGTCATTGACGGCATCACGCAGGAGTTCACCGGCAATGAATACACCCGCATCGGAACAGCCTTTCATTCCATTGTGGAGAGCGGAAAACCCGAATGTACCAAAGCCGAGGCAGGGGAACGCAGGTTCCTCTACTACGGCAAGGAACAGACAGAGCCTGTGCCCGCAGGACGTACATTCGATATTGACGGGTATCCTGTCACTCTCGACATCGACCAGTGCAAGGTCGCCCTCGACTACCGTAACGAGCATCCGCAAGCCTTCCATGAGATTCGGCAGTTCAAGAATTACGGCGAAGCTATCGTGACGGGGCAAGCGGATATGATTGACGGGTGCGAGATTCGTGACATCAAGACGAAATACTCCCCCATCCGTGACAGTGAATATGTCAACTCCTGCCAGTGGAGGTTCTATCTCGACATCTTCGGGGCAGACACCTTCCACTTCGACCTCTTTCAGTTCGAGGGCTACAAACTGGAAAAACACGGCTACGACGTTCGCGGACTGCCGCTCAAACGCTACGAGCCAAGCATCACATGCTACCGCTATGAGCGCATGGAGGAAGATATAAGATTCCTGCTCGGGATGTTTCTCGATTGGGCTGAATCAAGAAAACTAATGAAATATTTTAAAACTTACAAAGAATGGAATTTACAGGAAAAGTAATCTGGATGGGCGAGAAACGCCAGGGAACATCAAGTGCAGGCAAGGCATGGACCGCACAGGAATATGCCGTACAGGATGCTATGCAGCAGTACCCCAGGACTGTCTGCTTCAACGTCCTCGGCGAGGAAAAGATAAAAGAGTTCAATATCCGTTTGGGCGAGGAGCTGAAAGTATACTTCGACATCAACGCCCGGGAGTACAACGGAAGGTTTTTCAACGACGTCCGCGCATGGAAAGTGGAGCGTCCTAACGCTGCACAGGCAATGCAACCGGCTCCGCAACAGTCGGCATTTGTCGATCCGTTCGCACAAATGCAGCAGGCTACGGCTCAGCAGCAAGCTCCACAGCAGCCACAGGCTCCGCAGAACGACGACCTCCCCTTCTGACTCAAGCAGACAATGACAATGATAACCGACGTGGCAAAGAAACATGGAATACAACTTGTCAGACTCTCTTGAACGTGAGCAGTTCATCACCCGCGCCAAGTTCCTTGCGGACAAAGGCACGGTGGTGGAGCTCACGGAAAAGAAGCAGCGGTCTCTATCGCAGAACAGCTATCTTCATGCCTGTCTCGGATTCTTCGCCCTACAGGTGGGGCTGCCGCTACAAGAGGTCAAGGATGCCTATTTTAAGACAGAATGCAACCGTGACCTCTTCCTGCGCACACGCCACGACAGCATCCTCGGCAGGGAAAGGACTTTCCTTCGCTCCTCAAGCGAGCTATCCAAGGAGGAGATGACAATAGCCATAGACCGCTTCCTCAAATTTGCATCCGAAAATGCAGGCATCTATATTCCGTCCTCGGATGAACATATCGCAGTGCAGCGCATGCAGCACGAAATACAAAGAAACAAAAAATACCTATGATGACAGAAACAGAACTGCTCCGTCTCGCACTCTCGCCCGAAGAGTGCGACTTCTATCTGCACTACTACTCTCGTAAGGCGCACTCGAAATACGAATACGCCCGGTTCATCGCCTTGCGTGTCAAGGTGATAAGATACAGGCGAAAGCTCTATTCGCCGGTCCCCGACCGGCTGCGATGGATCCTACAGCTTGCATACAATGTAACATCCGGTGTTGACCTGTCACGCTACCCGCAGGCGATAGACGCCCTTTATAACGCATGGCTATGGGCAAAAAAGAACTGACGGAAAGCTTCTTGCGTCATGTGGCAACGCTCCTCGACGGACTCCACTATCCCGACGTAAGCAGACAAGGCACACGCGTCGCCAACGCATACCGCCTGGCACGCAAAGAACTGAGAAAGATAAATGAAAAAAGAAATATACTTCCGCCGTCTTCCGCATCCCTACTATCTGAAAAGACTGAAACAGCGCTTCCGTCTCACTCCGATAACGGTAAACGGAGTAAGCGTGGCAACCATTAGCGAAGGGGACGAAGCCGTATTCCAGAAATGTGCGGATATGGGGTTCTTTGAAGTTAGAAACAGAAAATTTTAAACATCTATGACCGAAAAAACAATAACATTTACGCCGAAAGCCGAACTGAAGAAGGGGTTCTTCTGCCTGCTGAAAGGCTTCGTGCTTATCTTCCGCTCCATCGGCAGACTGACGGACCATGCTGTCCGTCGCTACCCGTGGGCATTCTTGGTGACGACAGTCTTAATATCTGTCATCCTGTGCTTCTTCTTTGTCGGCAAGGCACGCTCCGAACGTGACGCGACAAGCAAGTGCAACTACGAGTTGCAGCAGAAGATTGATACGCTGCAAATGGTAAACGAAGCTAAAGCGGAGGTGAGATATGTCAACGCAGATTAACGTCTACAACGATGGTGCCGAAGAGCTCGTACAGAGAATGAGAAGAACAAGAATCCTCGATATGACGGAGAAATACAAGAAAGCCATTGATTCTTTCAGCTGTATCATATACATCGCCAACGATACAGCAGGGTTCGCCATCTTCGACGCAATGACCCATCTGAAGAAATCTCCGCTCTACCGGCAGAAAGTCAAGAAGACCGCAAACGATGCAAACCGTATCTACGACGCATATCAGGCAAGACTCCGTACAACCTTTCTCGACGACAAAGCGGAGAAGCTATACATGGATCTTGCCGACAATTTCCAAGACACAATAAAGAAACATGTTGAAATGGTTCGTCTCTCCGCCCTACAGTTTCTGACGAAAGAACAGCACCCACAACGGGAGGTTTTGTCTTATGTCGTTTCGGCTTACTCTTGTCTTATTGTTGCCGTCAATGTGTTCGACGGCTTCTTCATGGCGCAGCAGAATATTATAGGGTGCAATATCCGCAAGGAATGTGCCGACTTCTATCTCAAGCCTGTCCGCGACAAATGGAAAGAGCTTGTACAGATGGTTGTCGGCAGCGACCTTGAAGACCGAATGTGCCGAGACAAGAATTTCAGTCTCGCATGCCGGTGTCTGGAACAGCAAATCGCCAACAACTCTTCTCTTGAAGAAGCCGCACGGGAAACCATCAATAGGAATAAGAGGACTGTAATCAAATATCTGAAAAGAAAAAAAAGAAAAGAACATGAGAAATCCGTTTGAAAAGCCTATCGTTCGCCAAGCCATCCTTACTTTCGACAATGGCAGTCGTATAAGGGCGGAAGTCACACTCGTTTCGAAACGGTGGTACACCAATAGCGACTATGAGCGTGAATTGGTATCGGAATATAATAAGTCACAGCCCAACGCTGTGCATAAGATAAAGAAAAAAAAATCCACTTAATGAGAAACTAAAAAATAACAATTATGATAAATATCGCAGAAATACTGAAAGAAAAGCCCAAAGGTACGAAGTTGTGGACCCCTATCTTCGGCACCGTATCTTTATCTAAAATCTATGAATTTCATGGAGAAATTATAATAGACATTGGCTCCGGCAGTTGTGGCACATGGTCTTTTACAGAAGACGGAAAATTCGAAAGCAGAAATCAAGCGCAAGCAGAAATGACTCTTTTCCCCTCAAAAGCCTTAAAAGACTGGTCCAAATTTGCTTGGAAAGAAGGCGATATTCTTGAAAACACCTCAGACAGCGTACTTCCAAGATACCTTACATTTAAGGGGTATGTAGATGACGAGTACACAACGTTCGAGGCAACCAAAGGTATTACCACCTCAGGAAAGCTCACGACATACAGTATTCAAGACACTCTGTCATACACCAAGATAGAAGACAAAGAGCGCGTCCATACAGTAAAAGAGAAAATCGACGAACTCATTAGAGAGGAAGAAGCCGCCAATTCTCCCGACCACACGTTTCAGCCCTTCGACAAGGTTCTTGTGAGGGATAGTGAACAGGATTATTGGAAGCCGAATCTTTTCGGATTCAAGAGCAAGGAAGAAGATGATGATTACCCTTACGCAACATTATCCTGTTGCTATGCTCAATGTATTCCCTACAACGAGGAGACCAAACATCTTCTCGGTACAACCGAACCTTATAAGGAGGACTGATTATGGCAGAACAGAACAAAATAATAGCCTATAAAGGCTTCGACAGAAACTTTAAATGTCGAGACTTTCAATACGAAGTCGGGAAAGAATACGAAATGAACGGGGAAATCGAGTGTTGTAAACGAGGTTTCCATGCCTGCAAGTCTCCAATGGAAGTCTGGGATCACTACGATATGCTCAACTCTCGCTTTGCAGAGGTAGAACAGTCTGGTAAGATTGAAGAAGAAGAAAATTCAACAAAGGTATGCTCTTCTTGTATCAAGATTAAGGCTGAGTTGAAGCTGACTGACATTATTAATATAGGTATCGAGTGGCTGAATGATATTACATCACCATCTAAAATTAAGGCAGATTGTGCGTTGAACGACAACAAAGAAAGTAGAAAACAGATTGGCTCATCAGGCTACTCTGCTAAGATTGGCTCATCAGGCGACTATGCTCAGATTGGCTCATCAGGCGACTATGCTAAGATTGGCTCATCAGGCGGCTCTGCTCAGATTGGCTCATCAGGCGGCTCTGCTCAGATTGGCTCATCAGGCGACTCTGCTCAGATTGATAGCGTTGGAGAAGATTCTGTTATCATGTGTGCAGGTAACAAATCCAAAGCAAAAGCAAAAATAGGCTCATGGATAACGCTCTCCGAATGGAGATGGGATGGAACTAAGAGGTGCAATATCCCAATCTGTGTTAAAACCGAGTTCGTTGACGGAGAGAAAATCAAGCCCGACACATGGTATAAGTTAATCAACGGAGAATTTAAAGAAGTACAGCCATGATAATACTAATATTAACCCTCTCCCTCCTCGTAGCGTTCATCTTCTGTGCGCTATGCGGAGGGAATAAAGACAAAGAACAATGAAATTATACAGATTCATGTCCGTTAGAGAGCTGCAAGACCTCCTGACCGGAAAACCATTGGTGAACACCACCGACCAGAACAAAGACAGAGGAAAGAAATCCACCGCCGTAGGCTTCTGCTTCGGTATCGGAGACTACGAACAGGCGGTGGTAGACTTCCGCAGGCTCAACGGCATCGTCACTCCGAGATTCCTTGTTGTCTTTGAGCCGAAGGACATCAAGAATTTCACCAAGTGCAAAGGACGTTATTGCGACTATGAGGCAACAGAGAAGAAATACGGAAATCTGTGGAACTGCCCCTTCGGCGAAGAAGAAACCAAGTGGTACGACGAATACTGCACGACTATTTACTCTCGTAAACGAGACCTTAAAGAAAGCTTTGAGGTCTACCAAATTACTGACGCTTGGGAAGAACTAAAAACAAAAAGAATCATATGAAAGCACGACATATAAGAAAACTCCGAAAGAAAATATCCCAACCGGATTATTATCGTAAAAGGTATGAAAGAATACTGGGAATGTTAAAAGGATGGAATAGATTTCTGTCTTTTGAGTGTTCGAGTTTCTTTGTTGGCAACACTTGTGCTGCATATAACAAAGAAGTTTACAGATATAACACGTCGCGCCTTGAGAAAAAGGCACGATGGTACAGAGATAAATGTAACGTAATGTATAAATGTAATTATCCCAAGTAAAAAAATGAATATCAAGAAGAAGATTAAAGCAATATGGGACGTACTGACAAAGAAGCACTTTGTTGTCTACGCGTCTGACATCATAAGCGAAGAGGATTTAACGATACTTTTCTTGCTTAGAAACGCAAAACGCCTATACGAGCTAAGAAAGCTGTCAGCGGAACGCTTGCAGATGATAGACAGCATCCTCTGTGACCGCAGCGTAATTCTTCAATCCATGTGTAAGACTGCCCCTGAATGTATAACCCCGACAGTCATCTTCGACTGTGAGTCAGAAGAGGATTTTAATGAACTTAAAGAACAGGAGATAGACTAACAAAAGTAAGACAAATGCCACAGACCAATAGCTTTATATCTACTAATATAACTATAGATGATGTTAGTAGAGCACTAAAGGATATTGCATCTAATCAACAATTAGATGATGATATTCAAACACTGTCTCTTATACACATCTCCGAGCCCACGAGACGCTCATGAATC
>ERZ1027266.1322-NODE-1322-length-12943-cov-6.682651_pt1 | contig 12943 bp, 12 predicted proteins | sample MGYA00519257_ERZ1027266 | MGnify/ENA primary metagenome ERZ1027266 (study PRJEB26926, sample SAMN06164683) | human gut metagenome | biome: ENVO:00009003; feature: ENVO:2100002; material: ENVO:00002003 | host: Homo sapiens | place: USA | collected 2012 ... | reverse complement strand
GAGATTCATGAGCGTCTCGTGGGCTCGGAGATGTGTATAAGAGACAGGTGCTATAACTGCCTTCTTGCCAAGCTTTCCAAATGCTTCTCCAAGCCCTACAGTAATTGTTGTCTTTCCCTCTCCGGCTGGAGTTGGATTAATGGCTGTAACAAGAATTAACTTTCCATCTTCATTGTCTTTGACACTGTTGATGTACTCATCTGATATCTTAGCCTTATACCTTCCGTATAATTCAAGATCATCCTCGCTTATGCCGCATCTGGCTGCAACATTCTTAATTGGCTCCATTACTGCTTCCTGTGCAATTTCAATGTCTGTCTTCATAATGTTTTTCTCCTTTGCTTTAGCCTTTTCGTGCCTTGCAATCCTGCTTTATCAAGATTCCTAAGAAGTTCCCTTCCTAATATATCTTTACATAAAAACAAGAGGCTACAGGCGCACTTTAATACACCTATGCCTCTGTTAAAAACCTGAAAGATTCTCCCCAAGCAAATCAGCCTCAATATTTCTCATCTCTATGCTTAGAAATTGCTTCTTCGGTGCTGATAATTACAGCTCTCCAGAGTTCCGTCCATAACCGGTCCTTTTGCCTGAGAGTTTTCGCTGTCACCTTCGGCGCTGCATTTTTACACAGTCTCTCCCGATTATATCTTCCGGATATTACCTTAATAATAAGGAAAAAAGCGTCTTGCTTTATCTGCAAAACGCCTTCGTTTTCAACAATAATATATAAATTGACAGAGTTTGTCAATAAGCAACATTTAACAAAATTATTTATTATATTAAGAAATAACAGTATTCAATTGAAAAAAATGTTGTTTTATGATAAAATTTATCTTAATTTTTTATAAAAAGGGAGAATACATAATATGTTTAGTAAAATCAATACTATTCTCGTTACTATTGACGCATATGTCTGGGGAATTCCACTCATTGTCCTTATACTTTCAGTTGGTCTGTTTCTTACTATCAGACTTAAGGGTGTTCAGTTTACTAATCTTGGACGTGCTTTTAAGTACATTTTCAAAGACGAAACTGATGGAAAGCATGGTGAAGTGAGCAGTTTCGCAGCACTATGTACAGCACTTTCAGCAACAATCGGTACAGGTAATATCGTAGGTGTTGCTACTGCTATTGTCTCAGGCGGTCCTGGTGCATTATTCTGGATGTGGCTTGCTGCCTTAGTTGGTACTGCTACCAAGTACGCAGAGTGTCTCTTAGCAGTTAAGTTCAGACAGGTTGACGAAGACGGTCATGTTGTTGGTGGTCCTTTTAACTACATTGAACATGGTATGGGACCTAAGTGGAAATGGCTTGCCAAGATATTTGCTTTCTTTGGTATAGGCGTTGGTCTTTTAGGAATTGGTACATTTACACAGGTAAACGGAATCTCTTCTGCTGTTAATAATTTCTTTGATTCTAACAACGCATGGACTGTTTCATTATTTGGAAGAACATATTCATGGACTGTAGTTATAAGCTGTCTTATCCTTACATTCTGTGTTGCTCTTGTTCTTATTGGTGGAATCCAGAGAATTTCTAAAGTTGCTCAGGTTATTGTTCCTTTCATGGCTGCAACATATTTTTTAGCAGGTATTCTTATTATTTTGTTTAATATTACAGATGTTCCTGCTGCCATCCTTACAATTGTGCAGAGTGCATTTGGTCTTAAGGCCGCTGCTGGTGGTGCACTTGGTGCCATGGTTGTAGCTATGCAGAAGGGTATTGCAAGAGGTATCTTCTCTAATGAGGCCGGTCTTGGTAGTGCACCTATTGCCGCTGCCGCTGCCCGTACCAATGAACCTGTACGTCAGGGCCTTGTATCTATGACAGCTACTTTTATTGATACTATTATCATCTGTTCAATTACAGGTATTGCAATTGTTCTTACAGGAGCTTACGATATGGGACTTGAAGGTGTTGCAGTAACAACTAAAGCATTCCAGATAGGACTTCCATTCCCTGATGGAGTTGCTTCATTTATTCTTATGTTATGCCTCGTATTCTTTGCATTTACAACTATTCTTGGCTGGGATTATTATTCTGAGCGCTGCCTTGAATACCTTACTAATGGTAAGAAGAAATGTATCAAGGCATACAGATGGGTATATATACTCTGCGTATTCATTGGTCCTTATATGACAGTATCTGCAGTATGGACAATTGCAGATATATTTAATGGTCTGATGGCTATTCCTAACCTTATTGCACTCGTTGCTTTAAGCGGTGTGGTTGCTAAAGAAACTAAAGATTATCTTGACAGAATTAAGAAAAAAGAGATTGATTAATTGATTTCTTATATATAAAAACGCCAGTCATGAATTCTCTGATTAATTCATGACTGGCGTTTTTAATTTATCTGTTTGCTTTCTTTCCACCAACACCATTAATATACATCAACGGTATTCCGAAGAATGCCATTCCTCCAACAATATTACCTATTGTAACAGGAATAAGATTATTAAATATAAAATTCGGTATATTCAATGTACTAAGCTGCTGTGCTGTATAACCATATTGCTCCATAGCATCTTTCACATATAACGGATTAAGTTTTGCTATCATTCCTGCAGGTACATAATACATATTAGCAACACAGTGCTCATAACCGCTTACAACAAAAAGCAGTATTATAAAAAAACAACATAACAGTTTTCCGGTTACATCCTTTGCACGTGCCGCAAGCATAACTGCTGCGCACACAAGTATATTACATAATATTCCCGATGCAAGTGCTGTTGTAAAATCGAGGTTACATTTTCCAAGTGCTACTTTAATTGTATATGCACCAAGTATTCCCGATGAATAATTATACTGCCCACTTACATAATCAATACATGTAAGCATTAACGAGCCAAGAAGATTGCCAAAATATACTACAACAAGCATTCTTATAAGCTTAAATGCTGTGTGCTTCTTCTGTACAGTTGCCATAATTGCCAGACAGTCTCCCGTGAAAAGCTCAGCACCTGTCATAACAACCATCATAAGTCCCATTGGGAATACAACTCCTGCAACCAGACGTGCAATTCCTACATTGGCGATATCATGTGCTGCCACACTGCTTCCGGCTGCGCCAAATGCAATCATCATTCCTGCAAGTATGGCTTTCATAAAAAGCTTGTATGCTGGACAGTCAACCTTACCCACACATCCTTCTACATAATTTTCTATAGCTTCTTTCATAGATAACATCTTTCGTTCCTCCCTGATTGTGTATTTTGTTAATTACAATCACTTTATTCGTGTATACAAAATACATCTTGCATATTATAGCAAGCTGAATATTTATTTACAAGTATCTTATAAAGAACAATTCTACATGCTTCGGCCCCTCTTTTGGACTTCAACGCGCTTTCTCACTACTTTAACGTCCAATCCACCACTCCATGGCTACCCCATTACACCTGCACGACAAAAAGCACCTGCCAGAACACAACCCTACAGGTGTTCTGACAGGTGCTTATCAGTATATATCATATATACATTTGTATTATTCTACTTTCCAGATGTTGCCTTAAGTCTTGCCATAGCTCTTGCAAGTGCTGCTCTTGAGTGATAATACTCATGGATACTCTGCTTCTGGCGGAGGCGCTCCTCTGCCCTCTGCTTAGCTTCCTCTGCTCTTCTTACATCGATTTCCTCAGGCTTTTCTGCTGTCTCAACAAGAAGAGTTACACGGTTGTTGACGATTTCAACAAATCCCATTCCAACAACAGCATGAATCCACTCGTCGCTACCCTCTGGCTGGAACTTCATCTGACCTTCATCAATTGCAATAACCATATCTTCATGATGGGCAAGAATTTCCTTCTGTCCATCGAACTCAGGCACAATCAGAGAACGGCATTTGCCAGCGAAAAACACCCGGTTAGCTGATATTACTTTTAAATAAAATGAACTTGTAGCCATTAGTTTTTCCTTTCTGGCAGGATGTTACTGCATCTTCTCAGCCTTTTTAATAACATCATCTATAGTTCCTACATTGAAAAACGCGTTCTCAGGATATTCGTCCATCTCACCATCAATAATTGCCTTGAAACCTCTTATAGTCTCCTTTAATGGAACATATACACCAGGAATACCTGTGAAGTTCTCAGCAACATGGAATGGCTGTGATAAGAATTTCTGAATCTTTCTTGCTCTGAATACTGTAACCTTATCTTCATCTGCAAGCTCTTCCATACCAAGAATAGCAATGATATCCTGTAATTCCTTGTACTTCTGGAGGATTTCCTGAACCTTTCTTGCTACCTCATAATGCTCCTCACCTACAATGTCCGGCTCAAGAATTCTTGATGTAGAATCAAGTGGGTCTACGGCTGGGTAGATACCCTGTTCAACTATCTTTCTTGAAAGAACTGTAGTTGCATCAAGATGTGCAAATGTTGTTGCAGGTGCAGGGTCAGTAAGGTCATCGGCAGGTACATATACTGCCTGTACTGATGTTACAGAACCATTCTTTGTAGAAGCAATTCTCTCCTGTAATTCACCCATCTCAGTTGCAAGTGTTGGCTGATAACCTACGGCTGAAGGCATACGTCCAAGAAGTGCTGAAACCTCTGAACCAGCCTGTGTGAAACGGAATATATTATCAATGAATAAAAGCACATTCTGATGCTTCTCATCACGGAAATATTCAGCCATTGTAAGTCCTGTCTCAGCAACACGCATACGTGCTCCAGGTGGTTCATTCATCTGACCAAACACCAGGGCAGTTTTTTCAAGAACGCCCGACTCTTTCATTTCTGTCCAGAGGTCGTTACCTTCTCTTGATCTTTCTCCTACACCTGTGAATATTGAATATCCACCATGCTCTGTTGCAATATTGCTGATAAGTTCCTGAATAAGAACTGTCTTACCAACTCCGGCACCACCAAACAGACCAATCTTACCACCCTTTGCATAAGGTGCCAAAAGGTCAATTACCTTGATACCTGTCTCAAGAATCTCTTCTGCAGGATTCTGTTCTTCAAATGTTGGAGGTTCTCTGTGGATTTCCCACTTTTCCTTGGCATCTGGCTGTTCTTTGCCATCAATAGCCTCTCCTAATACATTAAAGAGACGGCCAAGAGTTTTCTCTCCAACAGGAGTCTTAATGCCGCTGCCTGTAGCTGTTACTTCCATATCTCTGCAAAGACCTTCACTGGAAGCAAGCATGATACAACGGACTGTATCATTACCGATATGCTGTGCAACTTCCATCACACATTTTTTATCACCATTATTAACTTCAAGTGCGTCCCTGATTGCCGGAAGGTTCTCATCTTCGAACGCTACATCGACAACAGGTCCCATTACCTGTATAATCTTTCCTTTATTACTCATATTATCTCCTATCCGTCGCATTATTTCTTTCGTTTCTTCTTCTGCGACTTCGCACCAGCGATAACCTCAGTTATTTCCTGTGTGATTGCAGCCTGTCTGGCTCTGTTATACTGTATATCAAGGTCGTGCAGCATATCCTTTGCACTCTTTGATGCAGCCTCCATCGCCATCATACGGGCATTCTGTTCGCAGGAGAATGACTCTACCAAAGCTCCGTATACGAAACCAACTATATAATCAGGAACAATTCTGTCCATAACTACTTCTGGGGAAGGTTTTAATGCAAGTTCCTCTCTTTTGAAATCAACCGGTATCTGGATATTGAAATCTGCCTTCTTAAGAGGAAGAAGCTGTTCAATCTGTGTTTCCTCCTGAATAGCATTAATCATACTTGTGTATATGATATACACCTCATCAAGTTCACCTTTTCTGTACAGTTCTATTATTTCTTCTGAAATATTTCTTGCTCTGTTAAGAGTAGGATTCTGAACTGTATAGTGGAACTGCTTCTCAATCTCAATACCGCGCTGTTCAAAATAATGTCGTCCAAGTTCTCCTAATACGAATAATGAATGATTAGGATTCTTTTCAAGCTGCTCCTGCGCAATCTTTAAAACATTATGGTTATATGAACCTGCAAGTCCCTTATCAGCAGTAATAACTATGTAGCCTACCTTTTTATCCGCTGCGTCTTTATCCTCATTTGTCTTAAAATATATACTGCTTATATCAGGTATATGTCTTAAGATTCTGCTCATTTCTGACTGCAGAGTGAAAAAGTATGGTTCCGTGTCTGAAAGCATTTTCTTAGATTTCTTAAGCTTGGAAGAAGAAATCATATACATGGCATTAGTAATCTTTAATGTATCATTGATACTTTTTATTCGATCCTGAATTTCCTTTGTGTTTGCCATATCTATACGCTTACCTTTCTTTTAGCACACATGCATTATGCAAATTCTTTTACTGCTTCCAGAATATTCTTAACCAGCTCATCATTAATCTCTTTCTTATCTTCAATCTGCTTTCCTATTTCAGGATGCTTGAGATCCATGAATTCAAGTAATTCTGTCTGGTGTTTCTTAACTTCCTTAGTAGGTATCTCATCAAATACGCCGTTGTTAGCCATAACAAGTGTCATAACCTGCTCATGCATTGAAAGTGGATGGCAGAGTGGCTGCTTTAAAAGCTCCATAAGGGCTTTTCCGTGCTGTAACTGTGCCTTAGTCGCATCATCAAGATCTGATGCAAACTGTGTAAATACTTCCATCTCTCTGTACTGTGCAAGGTCAATTCTTATGCTTCCTGATGCCTTCTTCATTGCCTTAGTCTGGGCTGCACCACCAACTCGTGAAACCGAAAGACCTACATTAACGGCAGGTCTCATACCTGAATTAAACAGGTTAGTTTCAAGGAATATCTGACCATCTGTGATAGAGATAACATTTGTTGGAATATATGCTGATACATCACCAGCCTGTGTCTCTATTATAGGAAGTGCTGTTATTGAGCCTCCACCTAACGCATCACTTAAACGGCTTGATCTTTCAAGAAGTCTTGAATGAAGATAGAATACATCTCCAGGATAAGCCTCTCGTCCAGGTGATCTTTCAAGCAGAAGGGAAAGTGCTCTATACGCTACCGCATGTTTGCTCAAATCATCATATACAATAAGAACATCTTTTCCCTGATGCATGAAATGCTCTGCCATTGCAGTACCTGCATATGGAGCTATATACTGAAGTGATGCAGGATCACTCGCTGTTGAAGATACAACAATTGAATAATCCATTGCACCATGCTTAGTAAGTGTTGATACAACCTTGGCAACTGTAGATGCCTTCTGTCCGATTGCAACATACACACAGATAACACCTTTACCTTTCTGGTTAATAATTGTATCTGTGGCAATTGATGTCTTACCAGTCTGACGGTCACCAATGATAAGTTCTCGCTGTCCACGGCCAATTGGGAACATTGAATCAATTGAAAGTATTCCTGTTTCCATTGGTGTGCTTACAGACTTACGGTCTACGATACCAGGAGCATCTTCCTCAATTGGTCTGTAATCTTCTTCTTTAATATCGCCTTTTCCATCAATAGGCTCGCCAAGTGCATTGATTACTCTTCCTACAAATGCGCTGCCTACCGGAATTCCGGCTTTTTTCTTGGTTCTTACAACCTTAGTTCCTTCTTTGATTCCTGTATCCCTGCCGAACAAGATAACGCCTATCTCATTCTCACGGATATCCTGAACCATTCCTTTTACTCCATTATCAAATACTACGATTTCACCATACATTGCATGGTCAATACCGTATACAGTAGCAATTCCATCACCGACCCATATTACATTACCAGTCTCACGGCTTGCTTCATCCCAATTGAAATTCTCAATCTCACTCTGGATAATGGAGATAATATCTGTTGCACTAATTGCGCCCACAGGGGTCACCTCCCAGTTAATTTTCTTTCAAGCTGACAAAAACGTCCTTCAAAACTTCTGTCGTATTCCTTGTGATGCGCTCTTATAACATATCCGCCTAAGAGATCCGCATCTACTGTCTTTGTCAGTTCAATTGTATAATCCGGATATCTGCTCTTTAAGAAATCCTGTGCCTGCTTTGCATTATCATCTTCATCACTGCTGTCTGCACTTATAAGCTCTGCTTTTAAAATGTGGTTTGCTTCATCATCAATTCTGTAATATGAATCAAATATGTCTCTCATCTCATCACAATAACCAAGCTTACACATTTCTTTAATGAAATTCTTCATAAGTTCTTTAGTATCATCAAGTGCAAACACTTTATCAATGATGTCGTATTTCTTTGCAAGAGGTATTTCAGGATTCGTGAGAATTTTCTGAAGTTCTGAAGTTTTGCTGTATAACTCATCAGCCCTTCTTACATCCTCTCTGCTCACAGACAACCGGTGTAAAACTATTGCATTATTTACTGCTGCCTGCGTCATGAGCATCACCTGTCTTTACGATTTTTCTTGCAGCTATGAGAGCGAGTCTTGCAATATCTGCCTGTGCAACTTCCGTTGCTTTCTCTTTCTCTGTAGCTATATCAGCCTTTGCCTTTTCAAGCATTACTTCTGTTTCTTTTCTGGTCTTTTCCAAAGCTGCCTCATGCTCTTCCTGTGCTCTGTTTCTAGCATTTACAATAATCTCATCAGCTTCAGTCTTCGCACTTTCAAGCTTTTCGTCATATGAAGCCTTTAATGCATCTGCTTCTTCCTGACTCTTCTTAGCATCATCAAACTGCTGCTTAATCATATCTTCTCTTGCATTGATTACTTTCATAACAGGCTTAAACAGGAACTTCTTAAACACCAGATATAAGACGAGCAGATTGACTACTGTCCATAATATATTCCATGGATCTATACTTAACACTAGCTTCGCCTTCCTTTCTATCTTGTCTTAGTTATCTTTCCCATAAATGTTATTAGCCTAAGAAAAGGATTATAAGAAGGGCGATAACAAAACCATAAATAGCTGTTGCCTCTGCAAGGGCACAACCTAAAAGAAGTGACTTACTAATCTTGCTTTCTGCCTCTGGCTGTCTTGCGATAGCGTCTACTGCACTGCTTGTTGCCTTACCGATACCAAGACCAGCACCGATACCTGTTAATACTGCTATACCTGCTCCGATTGCTACTAAAATTGTTGACATAATAATAATCTCCTTTTTAAAACATTTATTCTTGTTACATATACTCTTACTCTGTAGCCTCTTTTATAAAAAGACCAGTTAAGAATACGAAAACATACGCCTGTATCAGTCCATCGAATATATCGAAGTAACAACTGAATACTGCCGGTAAAACTGCTGGAACTACCATCTTTAATAATTCCATGATTACAAATGAACCTAAAACATTACCGAATAATCGCATGCAAAGTGATAAGGGCTTGATAAATACTTCCAGAATATTAATAGGAAGTATTATAGGCATTGGCTCTGCAAAACTCTTAAGCCAGCCTTTAGTTCCTCTGGCTCTGATTCCTGCGACCTCAATAAGCACAATACTCATCAATGCCAGTGTTGCTGTAACATTCATATCCTTAGTTGGCGGCTTGAAACCAAGCAGTCCTATCAGGTTCGCAATTCCTATGTAAATAGCAATTGCTGACAGATATGGAATGTATGCCTTTCCTTTTTCTCCTACCGTCTCAGTGAAGAAATCATTGAGCCCCTTTATTGCTGTTTCTACAACTACCTGTCTGCGACTGGGGTTTTCCACACTTAGATTTCGGCTTAGCAGAATACACAACAGAAACACAACAGCCATGATAATCCATGTAACAACAACGGATTCATATACTGGGATTCCACCAAACAAAGGTATAGTGAACACTGTCTCGCAATTAAGTTCTTCCATAAGCCCTTCTACCAAAGCATCCATCTGCACGACCTCCTTTCTAAATATGAAACATATTTCTTTTCTGTTCACGGATTTTATTCCACAAAAAAAATAATGTCAAGCCTAGATTCTGCCTAGGTTTGACACTATTTTCCCCTTTAATAATCGTACATTTTTAACAAAAAATCATTTATGACCAGCGTTCATTTTTGTTATTTTTTACATTGAATTCTGGCAAACTTTATTTTTATTTAATAATCTCATTAAAATTTGTCAAAAATGTATCAATAAAACCTGTTAATTTTTCTACAAATTTGTCATTTAATTAAGATATAATCGGTTATTCATTAATTATATTAATCTCTACAAAGCCGTTAAAACACTTGTATTCTCTATAACAAAGTTCCTGAACGTCTCTACAGCAGGAGACATGTATGTACTATTATCATTAACCATATAAAAGCTTCTCTCATATTCAGGTGACTCGATTTCAAATATTTCTACAGACATCTTTTCCAATATATCCATATATGGAACTACCGCTATTCCGAATCCATTAGCAACCAGCCCGGCTATAACCTGATCTTCCTCAGTTTCATATGCAACCTTTACTGTTATGTCCGATCTTTTCAACATTTCATCAAATATGCTTCTTATTCCAGAGTTCTTGTCAAAACATACATATGAATACCCGGCTGTCTCTGCAAGATTAATGCTCCTTTTCTTAGCCAGCGGATGTCCTTTAGGCGTAATAAGCACCAGTCTCTGCTTCATAACAGGCTCAGCCGTAAAATGATATTCTTCTGATGGCTTAGAACAGAACAACAAATCATACTTCCCAAGCTGCATATCGTCAAGCAGCCTGCCCGTAACATCTGTGTGAAACGTAAAATCTATATCAAGCTTCGGATTCTTCTTTATAAATGCTGCCGCCATCTCTGGAACATAGCTTATTCCCAATGGTCTTACAAGTCCTAATCTTATCGTTCCATTTCCCATTGCACTTCTTTTAATAGAAGCAATTCCATCATCTAACACATCAATAGTCTTTTCTGCATAAGAAAGAAACTCCTCTCCGAATTGAGTCAGAGTTATCTTATGTCCGTTTTTTTCAAAGAGTTTAACACCAAGTTCCTTTTCCATCTGTGAAATTGCATGACTAAGACTCGGCTGTGTAATGCATAATTCTTCTGCCGCCTTCGTGTACTGGCGGATTCTTGCAAGTGTAACGAAATATCTCAGATTATATATATTCATAGACAGCCTCCTGAGCACATTTATTATCTTAATTATAAACAGTTCTATAGACAAAATCTATAATTTCATTAAAATTATTCATTTGTTATTAATCAATAATGAAACTACACTTAGAGACTGTGATTATGTTCTTTATTAAAAAGGAAAGGGGATTCATTATGAGTTCAATTGATAGTGCAATAGATTTAAATGCTGGTTCTGTTTCTGAAAATGTTAAGACTACGCTTAGAGGTGAGCTTGTTCTTGCCTTTGCTGTTATAATCAACAGCCTTGGAGTCGTACTTATGCTTTACTCAGGAACTGGAATATCTGCAATCTCAAGCGTTCCATATGCTTTTTCCGAAGTCTTCCCTAAGATTACTCTTGGTACATTTACATATATGTTCCAGGGACTTCTTGTACTCAGCCTTATGATTCTGCGTAAGAAGTTCGTACCATCATATCTGTTTTCATTCGTTGTCGGATTCATATTTGGTGAGTGCATCGACATGCACAATATGTGGGTTCCAATGCTTCCAACTGCAATCGGATTCAGAATTGTGTACTTTATTATAAGCTACTGCCTGATAAGTCTCGGCATAGCTCTTTCTAACAGATGCAAACTTCCAATTATTCCTACTGACCTGTTCCCTCGTGAACTTGCTGACATCACTGGTGTTGCATATTCACGCATCAAGATTTCTTTCGATGTTATATGCCTTGCCGTAACTGCATGTCTTACCGGCCTGATATTAGGTCATATTAAGGGTCTTGGCATCGGTACTGTTGTTGCTGCATTTACAATGGGAAAAGCCATCGGCCTTGTCGGCAGATGGCTTGATAAGAAGTTTGATTTTGTTTCATTTATGAAGAAATAAATTTCTCACATATTGTCTAATCTATCTTTAATTACATTAATATCATAATCTGGGGCAGATGAAACCACTGCTTCGTATATTGGCTTTATATCTGCCTCTTCTTCCTCTAGTTCTGAGGCTATTGTCTCCAGAGTTTTTGACTTCTTTACTTTCTTTATGACCTGATTAATTACTATAGATTTAACTTCTTCCATGACCTCCGCTTTAACAACTTCTTTTAATTCTTCTTTAGCCATTTCCTTTGCTTCTTCAAATAATGTCCTTCTGACATCTTCCTCATCATAATCATATATACTCACTTCGACGACCTCCTCCCTGTGCTGTTCGAAGAAATCGACAAGTATATCCTCATCTATGCATTCGTTCATTGCCTCTGTTACTGCAATTCTGACATTGTCACCTTCAACACCCATCTTGAACCTCACCTTATTAACAAATGTCATGTAATCACGCAGCGTTTTGCACTTATTAAGGATATGTACATCTTCGTTAATGTTGATAACACGCACCTTAAGCTCCAGCTCTGGATTATCTGTCGGAATCTCATACATATCTGACAGCCTGATTTCATCCTCATCTTCAACCCATTTTTCCAGACCATTGTAGAATGTCACAAAACGCGGAACAGGAATCTTAATCATACTTCTCCTGTGAAGCATGGAATTACTGAACAGCTCCCTGAATACATCAGACACATAGTGCAAAAATCTTAACGGCATATTAGGATTCTTACTCGACTGCTGCTCAAACATATACAGGCTCATACATAGTAAAAATGAAGCATCATTCTTATACTTCATATATGAACCGCCGTTTAATGTAGTCACCTGCAAATCATCCACATTCGTGTAAGCTGAATTGTTAAGTGCATTATACAGTTCTAAAAGATTCTTCTTATCCCTGTACAGCATACAGAATACATTGTCCTTAAATTTAGATGTTACATTGTCTTTCTTCTCTGCCATAGACATCCTCCCCGTCTCTTTTGCAGGCAGATATCCACGCACATATACTAATATTGTCTATATAAATATATTAGCATCTACAGATATCTAAAACAAGCCTGCATTATTCAATTACTGTCTCTTATACACATCTCCGAGCCCACGAGACGCTCATGAATCTCG
>ERZ1027266.1292-NODE-1292-length-13207-cov-5.050487_pt1 | contig 13207 bp, 10 predicted proteins | sample MGYA00519257_ERZ1027266 | MGnify/ENA primary metagenome ERZ1027266 (study PRJEB26926, sample SAMN06164683) | human gut metagenome | biome: ENVO:00009003; feature: ENVO:2100002; material: ENVO:00002003 | host: Homo sapiens | place: USA | collected 2012 ... | reverse complement strand
GAGATTCATGAGCGTCTCGTGGGCTCGGAGATGTGTATAAGAGACAGATATTAGAAGAAGGAACTTTTGTTCCGTTTTTAAATGATCTCGGAGTTATGACAGAAGAAGGGAAGATCGTTCGGACGAAAACGGATAAGTTTCGCCAGATCAACCGTTTTCTTGAATTTATAGAAGATATCCTTCCACAGCTTGACAAAGGACGTGAATTGACAATTCTCGATTTCGGCTGTGGAAAATCATACCTTACGTTTGCGATGTATTATTATTTGAAAGAACTGAAAGGGTTTGACATTCATGTGATCGGACTCGATCTGAAGGAAGATGTGATTCGCCGGTGTAGCGGACTTGCAAAAAAATATGGGTATGAGAAACTGCATTTTCTCGTAGGAGATATTGCGGATTATGAAGGAGTGAACGAGGTGGATGTCGTCGTGACGCTTCATGCATGTGATACGGCGACAGATTATGCGCTTGCAAAAGCGATCGGTTGGAATGCCAAAGTTATATTATCGGTTCCGTGCTGTCAGCACGAAGTGAACGGACAATTCGCGAAAGCGGATAAGACGCAGTGTTATGACGGATGTCTGGATCCGATCATGGATTACGGACTTTTGAGGGAGAGGTTTGCGGCGCTTGTGACGGACGGATTGAGAGCAAAATATTTAGAAGCTGCGGGATATGATACGCAGGTACTTGAGTTTATCGATATGGAGCACACTCCGAAAAATATTTTGCTTCGGGCGGTCAGAGCGGATGAGAAAAGAGTTACGAAAAAAAGCGCGGGAACAGCGATTGAAAAATGTGAACGTTTTTTGCAGATAGAGCCGACGTTGGGGAGATTGTTGGCAGATAAAGGGGAGAATTACAAAGAATGAAGAAAAAAATAATGAAAGCAGGTATTTTGATCGTTGTTTTTTGTGCCGCGGTCATTATTTCAAGCCTTGTGATCAACAAAGATGTGTCGGATGAGGCCGCCGACATGGGGGCTGCATCTCTGCCTGAGATTTCTTTTTATGTCGGAGAAACAGAAGTGAATCCGCTTTTTGGTTATGTAAACAAGATGGAGATACCTGCTGTACGTGATACGATCACTCCGCTTAAAAGCGACGGTTCATTGACTGTAAAAGTAGAAAAATACGGAAATAAGATCGATAAACTTAAATATGAGGTATATTCGCTTGACGGAACGAAGAAACATGCAGAAGGCAAAGCGGATATAGTGAAAGAAACTTCGCAGGCAGAACTGGACTTGAAAGGGATCTTGTCATCGGAAGAGCCGGAGGCTGTTTTGAAAGTGACGCTTGATACGCCGCTGTCTCAAAACGGAAAGACGGCGGGATATTATACCCGCATTGTACGACCGAAAGAAGTCACGACTGATCAGTGCCTTGCATTTGCAAAAGATTTTCATACAAAAGCGTTGAATAAAGAAGCGACAGAGGAACTTACGGCATATTTAGAGCCGGATGAAAAGAGCGATAATACGACATATCAAACGGTAAATATTCATTCAGATATTACGCATATACAATGGGGAGATATGAAGCCCTCCGTGATCGGAGATGTGGAGTGGGATATAAAAGAAAGTAATACGGTATATACTTCTATACTCGCAAAATATAAAGTTTCCTGTACGGACGAAGAGGGAGCGGAAAGCATCTATAACGTGAAAGAGTTTTTCCGGGTGAGATTTCTCGTAGATACGATCTATTTGCTCGACTATAACCGGAATATGGAACAAGTATTTGACGGAAGAGAAAGTGATTTTGATGAAAACGGAATCATACTTGGCATTATTCCGAAGGATATTTCCTATGAGATCAATAAAGACCAGACTTCCGCCGCGTTTGTGCAGGCCGGTGAATTATGGCTGTATGAGTCGAAAAAAGGAAATCTGACAAAAGTATTTTCCATGCCAGATCAGGAAGGCAGAGATACGCGGGGAGAGAATGATCAGCATGCGGTGCGTGTGATCGGCATTGATAATAAAAATAATATTACGTTTGCCGTTTACGGGTATATGGCGCGCGGCAGCCACGAAGGCGAGGTCGGCGTCGGCATTTATTATTATGATGCGGCTGAAAATAAGATTGAGGAAAAGGCATTTATTACAAGTACGAAATCGTTTGCCATCGCAGAAGATGAGCTTGGTAAGATGGTATATTATAATCAGAGTACTTCCCTTTTGCACGTTCTTGCAGACGGAACTTTATATCGGATCGATCTGAAGAAAGATGAGAAGAAAGTGCTTGCGGAGAATCTTACTGACGAACGGTATGCCGTTTCAGATGACGGTCATCTTATGGTGTATCAGACCGGAGGGAAAACAGATAAGTCCGCGACGCTTCATATAATGAACTTAAAGAGCGGAGAGGATTATACGATCAAAGCGGAAGATGGGGAAAACCTGCGCCCTCTTGGGTTTATCAACGGAGATTTTATATATGGAAAGGTAAATCCTGCCGATACAGGGATCACGGTATCAGGCGAAGAGATCACACCGATGTACGAAGTGCAGATCAGAAACTCTAAGAATAAAGAAGCTGCGCAGTATAATTTCACAGAACAAAGTATTTATACGACGGATGTGCTCATCGACGGGAATCTGCTGACTTTTAACCGCGTTATAAAAGACGGAGAAACATATAATTCCACAAAGCAGGAATATGTTACGAACAATGAGGAACGTAAAGAGTCGAAGATTGTTTTTGAAACATATGTATCGGAAAACACAGGAAAACAGATGCGTTTTACATTTGCGGACGGAGTGAAAAAGAAACAAAAACAGAATGAAAAACCGATATATCAGCCGGGCAAAAAAACGCTGACGATTGAGCTGAAAGGGAAAGAGAAAGAAGAAAAATATTATGTTTACGGCATGGGAGAACTGGCGGCTGTCTATAACAAAGCAGGGTATGCGGTTCAAAAGGCAGAGCAGGTTTCGGGAGTTGTAATTTCTTCCGAGCAAAAATATGTATGGGAGAAAGGAAACCGGGATCTTGTTTATTCAACAGAAGCAGGTAAGTTTCAATGTGAAGAAGGAGAAAGTTCTCTTGATGCGTGTGAGCGTTATATGGAACAGTATCATGCACAGCGGCTTGATCTGACAGGCTGTTCTCTCGATCAGATGTTATATGTGATCAATCGCGGGTGTCCGATGATCGCGATATTGGAATCGGCACATGCGGTGCTTTTGACAGGATATACGATGACGGATATCACATATGTAGATCCGAGTACAGGAGAATCATATACAGTCGGCATGAGCGAAATGGAAAATATGACAGAAGCAGGCGGAAACACATTTATCGGATACATCAGATGATAAAAGGAGAACTTTCCTCAGGAAGTTGATTGGCGCGGCACATACCGGAAAGGTAAATATAAGTGATAAAAATATCCGTGGGATGCGAAAAACGTATCTCACGGATATTTTTTGTATCGTATGTTAGCAGCGCTTCAGATGTTTGGCCGCAATAAGCGCGGAGTGCGTTTTGCGAATGAGTTTTGCGAATGACGCAAGCTGAACTGCCGCATGCTTTAGAATATTTTATGATATGGAAGGTTTAAATAAAACCCCTTTATATTTATTCAGTGCTGTGTACAGTATCATTCCGAGAACTCCGCAGGAGATCACTTCCCCCAGACCTACTGTCAGCATCATAAACGGGATCGGAAGAGGAACTGCATAACCGTATTTTAAAATAAACGGAACGATGAGCGCGTTTGCGATGATCGGAGGAACCGGCGCTAAATATTTGCTTTTATTGCGAAGCTGCCATGTAAATAAAGCTCCGATCAATGTGGCGATGCTTCCGAAAATAATATCCGGCAAGATTGCTCCGCCTAATATGTTGCTGATAAGACATCCTAAAAATACTCCGGGAATTCCCGCAGGTGTGATTGCGGGCAGAATTGTCAGCGCTTCCGAAAAGCGGATCTGCACTTCTCCGAATGCAAAAGATGCGCCGAGCATAGTCAGTACGACGTAGATTGCGGCGATCATCGCCGCCTGTGCCATGAAAAGCACTTTGCTTTGTTGAGTTGTTTTCATTTTTCAATTCTCCTTTAGTTTTGTTTTACGTGTGGAAGGTCACGAACACACGATTCATTTTCCGCGAAACAATGAGCCATGTGGAGGTGCTTGCACATCCATTTGGCGAATGTCGCGAGAGTCAAATACCGCAGGTATTTGGCTTACGCCGGAAATCGGCGAAACCCTTGTAAGACCTTATTTTTCGGGTTTTTGTAACGTGGGTTAGTATAGCACGGAGAGCGTTGGAATTCAAGCCGTCCCCAGCATTCTGTTAGTTAATTTTCCAATCATCAGCATCTAATGTAAAAGAGGTATCAAAAGTGCATACCATCTGTTTCCGAAAGGAGTCGATGAAAATGGAAATAGGTTCTGTAATTCTTTTAGGAGGTATTTTTCTAGTCGTAATTTATAGGAGCGGTTTATCAAAAGAATTTAAAGAGAATAATTTGGAATTTTATGATTTAAAAAAATGGTCCTCTTTAAAAACGGCAAGTTGGCTAATATTTTTGGACTGGAAATACCTGAAGATATATAAAGATTTAAAAACTTGGGGAAAAGAAGAATTAAGAGTTACCAAAGCGTTATGTCAAAAGAAAATTCCACAAAGAAATATATGGAGTGAAGCAATTCCTGTCGTAGCGATAATCATAAGCTGTGGCTCTGTATTTATTTCAATATTAGGAATAGTATTTGGCACATTATCGGAAAATCAAATCATGCAGGAGATGGAAGAAAGTGGGATTCGTTTTGATGAATATGCAGTGATATTTATCTTAATAACTGGTTTGGCTACTATTTTATGGTTTATATCAACAATACAATACATTGTTGGCAACAAATTGTACCGCCCCCAAAAAAACTTAGACCTAAAAGGACGTTATTATGAAGTCCTTGCCCATCAACTTTCCGAGGTGAATCTTTTCGTTAGTGCCATCAATCCCAAACTTTGGAATGTTCATTCTGGCATTGCTGACATTCGTATTTACGTTTATCAGATAGTGCTTTAAGGCATAGAAAACCACCCTCTAAACTTTGACCGGTTTCAGGGTGGTGATTCTATTACAATCTTGTCGAGGTCAACCCCCTTGTGGGCGGTTGTTCCTTTTATGTCTTTAATATAGTATATCCATCAGAGCGATACAAGGGCTATTCAGATTTTACTATAGAAAGTCGGTACGTTTTGTGGTGATCTTCAGAAGGGAGATTCTTAAAGACCTCTTCGTCTATAATCAGATTTGTCCAATCATTCGTCAATATTTCCCCATCAAATAGAGTTACTCTTATGAAATCTGGTAATTTATAAATATCGTCAGTAGTATACTGTCGTTTTGGAGTGGGAATAGTAACACATCCTTTCATGGTGATAGTGTTGCCGGATCATTCTTTAGGAATCGGTCGTGCAAAGTTATTGAAATGTAAAAAAAGAAATGATACGCTGTGTACATTGAAGGTATTTATATGATGACAAACAAGTGCGGGGAAACATTTTTATAATGTTTTCTGTCTGAGTAAAGTGAAAGGAATGGATGGATTTATGGAAATTGTGGCGGCGATTGATTCGTTTAAAGGGAGTATGACTTCGGTACAGGCGGGAAAAGCCGCCGCAAAGGGAATTCATAAAGTTGATCCTGAAGCAAAAGTGCATGTCAGACCGCTGGCAGACGGAGGCGAGGGGACAGTGGAAGCGTTGGTGTCCGGTATGAACGGAACGATACGGAAAGTTTCTGTAACCGGACCGATCGGAAAAACGGTTGTGTGCGAGTATGGTGTGATCGAGAATACAGGTGGAAAAACAGGAGAGAAAACAGAAGAGAAAACAGCGGTCATTGAGATTGCGAAAGCGGCAGGGCTGACTCTTCTTTCAGAGGAAGAACGAAATCCGTTGTATACGACAACTTACGGTGTGGGAGAAGTGATAAAAGACGCTGTGCGAAACGGATGCAGGAAATTTATTGTCGGGATCGGAGGAAGCGCGACAAACGACGGGGGAGCAGGAATGCTTCAGGCTTTGGGTTTTGGCCTGCTGAAGGAAAACGGGGAACAGATTCCGAGTGGGGCAAGGGGTCTGGAAGAACTGGCGGAGATTACAGATGATAACGTGATCCCTGAACTTGCGGAATGTAAATTCAAGATTGCCTGTGACGTAACGAACGTATTGTGCGGAGAGACAGGAGCAAGCGCTGTGTACGGTCCGCAGAAAGGCGCGGATGAAGAGATGACCGAAAGGTTAGATCGTCTTCTCTTTTCTTATGCGTCTTTGGTGAAGAAAAAGATTCCGAAAGCAGATTCTATGTATCCGGGTACGGGGGCGGCAGGCGGTTTGGGATTTGCATTTCTTACATTTATGGATGCACAGTTGGAATCCGGTATCCAGATTGTAATAAAAGAAACAGGCTTGGAGCAGGAAATTGCAAAGGCTGATCTTGTGATTACCGGGGAAGGGCGTATGGACGGACAGACCGCTATGGGAAAAGCGCCGATCGGGATTGCAAAGATTGCGAAGAAATATGGAAAACCGGTCATTGCATTTGCCGGGGCTGCTGCGCGTGACGCCGGAGCATGCAATGAGCAGGGGATCGATGCATTCTTTCCGATATTAAGAGAGGCGGTTTCTCTTGAAGCGGCAATGAAGCGGGAAAATGCGGAGGCAAATATGGAAGCGGCAGTTGAGCAGGCATACCGTTTGTGGAGATTATGACCGGCTGTGCATAAAAGAAAATTTCGTAAAATGCTCGGGTCTTTTGCGGTGTTTGTGATATAGCAGCCTGTCAGGAGGGCAGATTTACAAAAATAGAAAAATTATGTTAAAATGATAAAAATAAAGGGACAGGGACAATGTTTTATGTAGTTTGAAAACTGTCAAATCTAAATATGTGGAGAAAAAGTATGAAGTGGATGATCGCGTCAGATATACATGGTTCGGCTGTGTATTGTGGACAGATGCTTGAGGCGTATCGAAGAGAAAAAGCGGACAGACTCCTTCTTTTAGGAGATCTTTTATATCATGGGCCCCGCAATGATCTGCCGAAAGGCTACGCCCCGAAAGAAGTGATACGGATGTTGAATGAAGTCAAGGAGGAACTGCTCTGTGTGAGGGGAAACTGTGAAGCCGATGTAGACCAGATGGTTTTAGAGTTTCCGGTCATGGCAGATTATTGTGTACTGCAGTTTGAGGATACAGGCGTGGTTTTTGCATCCCACGGACATGTGCACAATCCTCAGTGTATGCCTCCGCTGAAGAACGGAGACATTTTGCTGAACGGGCATACGCATGTGCCTGCCTGTGAGAAAATAGCGGATGAGAACGGAAATGAGTATATGTATCTGAACCCGGGATCGGTTTCGATTCCGAAAGAAGGTTCTTCCCACAGCTATATGGTTTATGAAAAGGGAACATTTACGTGGAAAAATATGAGTGGGGAGGTATACAGAGAATGGAAGAAAGATTCGCGCTTTTAATTGATGCGGATAATGTGTCCGCAAAATATATTAAACCGATCTTAGATGAACTGTCGAAATATGGAAATGTAACATATAAAAGGATCTACGGAGACTGGACCCGTCCGAACAGCGCGGGGTGGAAGGAAGAACTTTTGCAGAACTCTATCACTCCGATCCAGCAGTTTAGTTATACTTACGGAAAAAATGCAACTGACTCGGCAATGATCATTGACGCTATGGATATGCTGTATGCGAGCGAACTCGAGGGGTTCTGTCTTGTTTCAAGCGACAGCGATTTTACAAGGCTTGCAAGCAGGCTGCGGGAGAGCGGGAAGCGTGTGATCGGAATGGGAGAGGCGAAAACGCCCCTGCCGTTTCGTAAGGCATGCGAGATCTTTACGGAACTGGAACTTCTTTTGGAAGATAATATGATGGGCGTTTCCGAGAGGGAGGAAAAAACCGTTTTCCATACTGTAAGTGGAAAAGAATCGAAAAAAATGATTTCGGCTACGAAAGAACAAGTGGAAGAAGCGGTCGTTAAGATTATTACGGAGAATAAAAACAATGACAGAGAGACGGGACTTGGCGAAGTCGGGAGCAGGCTTGTCAAGCTATATCCTGATTTTGATGTCCGCCGCTATGGTTATAGTCTTTTGTCCAAATTTTTGGAAACGCTTCCTCGTTTAATGCTCATTCAGGAGGGAACAAAAGTATCTGTAGCGCTCAATGAAGATAAGAGCAGAAAAGAAATGGTAGAAGAATATATTTTGTATCAGATCGAAGCAAGCGGGGAATCAGGAATCCCATTGAGCGCTTTGGGCAATCGGATCAGACTGAAATTCGCGGATTTTAAAGTGAGAGATTATGGTTATTCACAATTTAAGCAATACATTCAAAGCTTTCCGGAAGTGGAACTTCAAGGAGAAGGAGAAAGGACGAAAGCGGTGTATGCGCCGGTCTTGTAACATGACAGGCTTTCGTTTATAATAGCCGTGTAACAAAAGAGTTGATAAAAGCCGATATGCCCCTGCAATATGGGCGGCGTAAAGTTGGGAGTGGAAACAGATGATAAAAGTAAAAGAATACAGAGGTCATATAAGAAACTGGGAAGAACTTTGCGAAAGACTGGATATTCCTCTTGATCTGACAAGGGAAGAGCGTGAGGAACAGATCCTTGTGAAGGCATATGAAACATGGGGAAATGAGATGGCAGATCACATGCACGGGATGTTTGCCTTTGCCCTGTGGGATGAATCGGAAGAGAAACTGTTTTGCTTAAGAGATCAGTTTGGAACAAAACCGTTTTATTATTACGAAACGGCGGACGGAAAACTGCTTTACGGAACAACGATCCGAAAGATTATGGAACAGCCGGGATTTGTAAAAGAATTAAACGAAGAGATGCTTCAGCTTTATTTAAGCCTTACTTATGTGGCGGGCGAAAATACATTTTTCCGCGGTCTGAAAAAGCTGCTTCCGGGCCGGTATCTTGTATGGCAGAACGGAAAGCTTACGATAGAGCGTTATTGGATGCCTCAGTTTCATCCGGACAATAGCCGTACACTGGAGCAGTGGGCAGATGAGATCCATACGACGATAGGCGAGATCATGCCGGAAGTAAAAACAAAAGAAGAGTATGCGGAGTCATTTTTATCAGGCGGCGTCGATTCGTCTTACGTTTTGGCAATGTCGGATGTAGAGACGACAGATTCGTGCGGATATGACGAGGAACGCTTTGACGAATCGGGTCTGGCGAAACAGACGGCTGATATTTTGGGAAGAAAAAATCTTCGATGCCGGATCACTCCGGAGGAATATTTCGCTGTTGTCCCGTATGTGATGTACAATATGGAACAGCCGCTTGGAGACGCGTCGGCGATCGCGTTTGCCATTGCGTGCAGAGAAACCGCAAAGCATACGAAAATCTGTTATTCAGGTGAAGGCGCAGATGAATTTTTCGGCGGATATAATATGTATCGCAACGCAGAAAGATACGGGGAGAATTTAAAGACATTTTATGTCGGAAATACAAATATCATGAAAGAGGATGAGAAGAAGCGGATTTTGAAAAAATACGATCCGGACGTACTTCCGATCGAACTTGCGCGGGGGATTTACGAGGAAACGGAAGGTCTTGATCCTCTGACTAAAATGTCTGATGTAGATATTCAGATCTGGCTTGAAGGCGATATTTATCTCAATGTAGATAAGATGAGTCTGGCAGCGGGACTTGAGATAAGAATGCCGCTGACGGACAGAAGAATTTTTGACATTGCATCAAGAATGCCGTCGGAGTACAAGGTAAATGAAGAACAGAATAAAGTCGCTCTTCGTACAGCGGCTGCAAAAGTGCTTCCGGAAGAAATTGCATTTCGCAAGAAACTCGGATTTATTGTGCCGATTCGTATCTGGATGGCGGATGATCGGTATAATGCGGACGTGAGAAGACTTTTTGCGAGCGATATCGCGGAAAAATTCTTTCATGTTGAAGAGATACGGGCTATTTTTGACGAGTATGTAGGAGGCAATTCGGATAACTGGAGAAAAGTGTGGACAATCTATACTTTCCTCGTATGGTATGAAGAGTATTTTGTGAAAAGATAATGGGGAGAAAGAAAAGAGTTTTATTTTAAGTATAAATATTTGCGCGCGATAATGATGCGTGTATGATGATGTGAATTTAATAAGGGGATGCGTATATATGACGACAAAGAAAAGCGTCAAGAAAATGTATTGCAGAATGTTTCAATCAGTTATGAAAGCCGGAATTTCCACTATCCCGTGGCGGACGCCGAAATTGATGAAGGGAGCGGGAGCGGTCCGCCACCTTCCTGCGGCGATCAAACGGAGAGGGTTAAAAAAGGCGCTTATCGTTACAGGTCCTACTCTGATCGGGCGAGGGCTTCTTGACGGAGTGCTTGAAGAGATGGAAGAACAGGGACTTTTGTATGTCATCTACAATAAGGTAGAACAAAATCCTACCGATGAAAATGTGGAAGATGCGGTGAAAGTGTTTCTGGAAAATGGGTGTGACTGTATGCTTGCGCTGGGCGGAGGAGCGCCTCTTGACTGTGCGAAAGCGGTTGGAGCGCGTATCGCAAGACCGAACAGACAGATAAGGCAGCTGCAGGGGTTGTTTCGGGTTGTCAAGCAGATTCCGATGTTGTTTGCGGTTCCTACAACGGCAGGATCCGGCTCGGAAACGACGATATCGGCAGTTATCACGGATACAGCGACGCACCATAAGGCGGCGATCAATGATCTGCGGCTTATGCCAAAGTATGCGGTGCTCGATCCCGAACTGACGCTGGGACTGCCGCCGGACGTTACCGCTATGACGGGGATGGATGCTTTGTGTCATGCGGTGGAAGCGTATACAAATGATAAATATAACAGTGATACAGAGCGGGAATTGTGCAGGAAAGCTGTCAGACTGATCTATGAAAATCTGCTGAAAGTATATGAAAACGGAAGCGATATCGAGGCGAGACAGAAGATGCAGCAGGCGGCGTTTTATGCAGGACGGGCATTTACAAGAGGAGGAGTCGGATATGTTCATGCGATCGGCCATGCGGTCGGCGGATTGTATGGAACGCCTCATGGACTGGCAATGGCGATTTTTCTTCCTTATGTGATGCGGGCATATGGAGACGCGGCATGTAAGAAACTGGCGGAATTAAGTGATGTGTGCAGACTTACGACACCGCAGGAGTCTGACAGTGTGAAGGCGGATGCGTTTATCGGATGGATCGAAGAACTGAAAGTGAAGATGCAGATTCCGCAATATCCGGAGATGATCCGAAAAACGGATGTGAAGCAGATCGCAAAATGGGCGGAAAAAGAGGCAAATCCGCTTTATCCGACGCCGGAAGTGTGGAACAGACGGGAGTTTGAAAGATTTCTCTTAAACGTGTGTGTACAAGGCTCAAGCGAGAAAGACCGGCAGTGTTGTCAGGATAAATAAGAGAGAAAGGATTCTGAAAAGATGATAATCGATACACATGCTCATTATGATGATGAGCAGTTTGATGAGGACCGGGAGGAAATCCTGGGGAAGATGCAGGATGCGGGAATCGGCATGATAATGGATGCAGGTTCTACAATCCTGTCATGGGATAAGATCGTAAAACTGACAGAAGAGTATCCGTTTGTGTACGGGGCGATCGGCGTTCATCCCGACGAAGTCGGAAATCTTGATGAAACTCAGTTTGCAAGGATGGAACGTCTTCTTGATAAAGAAAAGATCAAGGCGGTCGGAGAAATCGGTCTGGATTATTATTGGGATAAGGAAAATCATGATCTTCAAAAAGAATGGTTTATCAGACAGCTCGATCTTGCGCGAAAAAAAGAGAAACCGGTCATTATCCACAGCAGGGAGGCTGCCGCAGATACGATGGAGATTATGAAAGAATATGCGTCGGGACTGCGCGGCGTGATACACTGTTATTCATACTCGGCGGAGATGGCAAAAGAGTATGTGAAAATGGGGTATTATATCGGAATTGGCGGAGTGGTAACTTTTAAGAATGCAAAGAAACTAAAAGAAACCGTACAGGAGATCCCGTTAGAATCCATTGTGCTTGAGACGGACTGCCCATATCTTGCCCCGGAACCATTTCGTGGCAAAAGAAACTGTTCGCTTTACATTTCCTATGTGGCAGAGAAAATTGCAGAATTGAAAGGGATCTCTGCGGAGGAAGTCATCCGGCAGACAGAGGAAAATGCAAAGCAGCTTTATCAGATCGATGAAAGCAGGCTGCTGAAAGAGCAGGTCATTGAATAAAGGAGAGAACATGAAAGAGCCAACTCTTGGAAATCCGCAGAATACAATCGAAGTTCTGCAAAAATATAATTTTGTATTTCAGAAAAAATTCGGACAGAATTTTCTGATCGATACGCATGTACTGGATAAGATCATCGGTTCAGCAGAAATCACAAAAGATGATGTTGTGCTGGAGATCGGTCCCGGAATCGGAACGATGACCCAGTACCTTGCCTGTGCGGCAAAAAAGGTGATCGCAGTAGAGATAGATAAGGCACTGATCCCGATTCTGGAGGATACCCTTTCAGAGTATGAAAATGTGCGGGTCATCAATCATGATGTACTGAAAGTCGATATCGCAAAACTGGCAGAGGAAGAAAATGGAGGAAAGCCGATCAAGGTCGTTGCCAATCTTCCGTATTACATCACGACACCGATCATTATGGGCTTGTTTGAGAATCATGTGCCGATCAAAAGCATTACAGTTATGGTGCAGAAAGAAGTGGCAGACCGGATGCAGGTCGGTCCGGGGACGAAAGATTATGGTGCATTATCGCTTGCTGTGCAATATTACGCAAAGCCATATATTGTGGCAAATGTACCTCCGAACTGCTTTATGCCAAGGCCGAAAGTCGGTTCTGCGGTGATCCGGCTGGAGCGTTATGAAAATCCTCCGGTCACAGTGGAGGATGAAAAGCTGATGTTCCGTCTGATCCGGGCTTCTTTTAATCAGAGAAGAAAAACGCTTGCCAACGGACTGAAAAATTCACCGGAACTGGACTATACAAAGGAAGAAATAGAAGCTGCGATCGAAGCGTTGGGGCGTGGAGCTTCTATCAGGGGTGAAGCACTGACCCTTGAAGAATTTGCGAAGCTGGCAGATCTGCTGTCAGAATGTCGTTTCTAAAATTTTCAGGCTGATGATTTCATAAAGATTTAATAGCTGTCTCTTATACACATCTCCGAGC
>ERZ1027266.1289-NODE-1289-length-13233-cov-10.095310_pt1 | contig 13233 bp, 11 predicted proteins | sample MGYA00519257_ERZ1027266 | MGnify/ENA primary metagenome ERZ1027266 (study PRJEB26926, sample SAMN06164683) | human gut metagenome | biome: ENVO:00009003; feature: ENVO:2100002; material: ENVO:00002003 | host: Homo sapiens | place: USA | collected 2012 ... | reverse complement strand
CCCTAGAGTTCGTCGGCAGCGTCAGATGTGTATAAGAGACAGGAATCCGGTTACTTTTACGGATGCACTGGGAAGAGATGTAACCGTAACTTCCCATGACCGTGTGGCAGCCATGATTGGAAGCTTTGCAGATGTCTGGTTATTATCCGGTGGTGAACTGGTGGCAACAGCCAATGACTCCTGGGAGTCATTAGACCTTGACTTAGGAGATGATGTGGTAAATCTTGGAAGTATTCAGGAGCCAAATACAGAAGCATTGCTTGCCGCACAGCCGGATCTTGTAATTGCAAGTACCAATACTACTTCTAATGTGGAGATGGAAAATATGCTGACAGAAGCAGGCGTTACAGTAGCATATTTTGATGTATCTGATTTTGCCGCATATCTTCAGATGTTAGACATTTGTACAGATATTACCGGAAGAAAAGATTTATATGAGAAAAACGGACTTGAGGTTCAGAAACAGATTGAAGAAATCAAGGCAAGGGTAGATGATTCCCATCCAAGCGTATTATTTTTACGTGCAGCAGCAAGTGGTGTAAAAGCCAAAGGAAGTGAAGGCAGCGTAGGTGGTGAGCTGTTAAAGGATTTGGGATGTGTGAATATTGCAGACAGCGACAGCGGATTATTGGATAATCTGAGCCTTGAAGCAATCGTAACCGCAGATCCGGATTATATTTTCGTGACTACACAGGGAACCGATACAGATGCGGCACTGGAAAATGTGCAGGAAACATTAATTGACAGTCCGGTATGGAGCAGTCTTACTGCAGTGAAAGAGAATCACTATTTTGTACTGGATAAACGGCTTTACAACCTGAAACCAAATGCCCGCTGGGGAGAAGCGTATAAAGAACTGGCAGACATTTTATATCAGGAAAACTAAGACGCAGAAACTTAAGTGACAGAGTATAAGCAATAAAGGAGAAGCGGGATGGGATATTTTCCATTTTTTGTGGAACTAAAAGGAAAAAGAGGACTGATTGTCGGTGGCGGTATTGTAGCAGAACGCAAGGTAAGAAAGCTGCTGCCTTATGAACCGGAGCTTCTGGTTGTTGCACCACAGATTGATGATGGAATCTGGAAACTTTCCGAAGAAATAAAAGAGAAAAGAAAAAAGAACGAAGATACGTCGGAACTTATTTTATCCGAGCGGGATTTTGAAACTACAAATCTGGAAAAAATGGATTTTGTTATTGCGGCAACCTCGGATGAAACATTGAATGCAAGGATTGCAAAGCTTTGTGAAGAGAGGAATATTCTGGTAAATGTTGTAGATGATAAGGAAAAATGTGGATTCCTGTTCCCGTCACTGATTCGGGAAGGAAAGCTCAGTATCGGCATTTCTACCGAAGGAGCAAGTCCAAGAGTAGCAACCACGTTCCGTGCCCGGTTAAGCGCAGACATCCCGGAGCGGATGGAAGAAATCTTGGATTATCTTGAAAAAATTCGTCCTTTTGCAAAAATGGCAATCGAAGATGACAAAAAGAGAGCTGCTTTTCTGATGGAATTGGCAGATGTGTGTATGGGAAAAGGACGTCCCCTGACAGAAACTGAATGCGAAATTTTACTGGAAAATTATCAAAGCAAAACCCTAAAAGAAGCATTTGCAGATAAAGAGGCACTTTCGGATAAGGAGGCACAATCCGGAAAAGAAGCTTGTCCGGTCAGGAAAGTATCCCCAGGAAAGGTGGTTCTGGTGGGAGCCGGTTGTCTGTCCTATGAATACATAACACTGCGCGGCATGCAGGAAATCAGAAAAGCACAGGTGCTGATTTATGATGCGTTAATTGATACAAGGCTTCTTGATTTTACCATTGAAAACTGTGAAAAAATCTGTGTAGGAAAACGCAGTGGCAGACACAGCATGAAGCAGGAAGAGATTAATATGCTGCTGATAGAGAAGGCAAAAGAAGGTGCGCATGTTGTAAGGTTAAAAGGCGGTGACCCATTTGTCTTTGGCAGAGGAAATGAAGAAGTAGACGCACTGACGGAGGAAGGCATTGAAACAGAAGTAATTCCCGGCATTTCCTCCTGCATTGCAGTGCCGGAACTTGCCGGAATTCCGGTGACGGAGCGGAAGGTCAGCCGGAGCTTTCATGTAATGACCGGGCATTTTGCCGGAGATGAGGAATCATTAAAAGATGAGATTCACAAAATGGCTGCCATGGATGGAACCTGTGTCTTTCTGATGGGATACACAAGACTTGCGGAGATTGTAAGAGAATTACAAAACGGCGGTGCAGCGGCAGAGACACCGGTAGCAGTAATTCATGGAACTTCTGATGGAAGCAGCCGGGCAGCCTATGGAACACTTCTTACCATCGAAAAAGAAGTGCAGGAGAAACAGATTCCAATGCCGGCAGTGATTGTGGTAGGAGATACCGTCCGTTTACCGGAGTAAGAAAAAAATTCAGGACTTTTCGGAAAAACGAGGTCCTGAAAAAAATTTCTTACATTTCCTATTGACCATATATGAATTATAGGGTATTATGGTAAATAGTTACAGGAAAGGAGAAAAAAGGAAATGGCGAAAATAGCACAATCTCTGACAGAATTAGTTGGTAATACACCAATACTGGAACTGAAAAATTACGAGGAAGCAAAGCATCTTCCGGCACACCTTTTAGCAAAGCTTGAGTATTTTAATCCATTGGGCAGCGTAAAAGACCGTGTGGCAGAAGCAATGATAGAACAGGGAATAAAAGATGGGCTGATTAATGACAAGACCGTTATTATAGAGCCGACCAGTGGCAATACCGGAATCGGGCTGGCATTTGTATGTGCGGCAAAGAAGCTGCATCTGATTTTAACCATGCCGGATACCATGAGTGTTGAGCGAAGAAAGATTGTAACAGCACTGGGAGCAGAAGTGGTACTGACCCAGGGACGGCTTGGCATGCGGGGCGCTATTGAGAAGGCGGCCCAGTTAAAAGAAGAATATGGAAATGCATTTATTCCGCAACAGTTTGAAAATCCGGTCAATCCAAAAATCCATGAGCTTACTACCGCAGAAGAAATCTGGCGGGATACGGACGGGAAGATAGACATCTTTGTAGCTTCCGTAGGAACCGGTGGAACACTGACCGGAACAGCAAGAGGCTTAAAGGCAAAGAAAGCAGACATTAAGATTGTGGCAGTAGAACCTGCAGCTTCCGCCGTTCTTTCCGGAAAAGAACCGGGACCACATAAGATACAGGGAATCGGCGCAGGATTTATTCCGAAGGTTATGGATTTGTCACTGGTTGATGAGATTATTCCGGTAGATAATGATGTGGCATTTGATACCACAAGAGAAGTGGCAAAGACGGATGGACTCCTGATTGGAATCTCGTCCGGTGCAGTCTTACATGCAGCAGAAGAACTGGCAGGCAGACCGGAGAATAAAGATAAAAATATTGTTATCTTAATGCCGGACAGCGGAGAGCGGTATTTATCCACCTCTTTATTCGAATTATAAAATCAATGAAAAGAGATAGAAAGGAAATGTTGGGTGACATGCAAAAGAGCAGAAAACAGCAGGGAAAGAAAATTACATATCGTTACCGCATGACTGCACTTTTACTTGCAGTCATGATGTTGCTGCTCAGTGGATGTGGCAGACAAAAGAGTGATGTCATTACCATAACCAATGTTTCCTATGATCCGACCAGAGAGTTTTATGAAGCATATAATAAAATGTTCATACAGCATTATGAAGCAGAAACCGGAAAAAAAGTGGAAGTCATCCAGTCTCATGGAGGATCCGGCATGCAGGCACGTTCCGTAGTGGAAGGTTGTAATGCGGATGTGGTGACACTGGCACTGGCACATGACATTTCGTTGATAGAGGATACCGGATTGATTAATGAGGGCTGGGTGGATCAGTTCCCGGATGAATCCGCACCATATACTTCAACCATTGTCTTTCTGGTACGAAAGGGAAATGAGAGAAATATCAAAGACTGGGATGATTTGATTCAACCGGGTGTTGAAGTAATCACGCCGGATCCGAAGAGCAGCGGCGGTGCATGCTGGAACTTTCTGGCAGCATTAAGCTATGCAAGGGAAAAGGATTATAGTGAGGCAGAACAAAAGGAATTCTTAAAAGAACTTTATGCCAACGTTTCCGTGATGGATTCCGGAGCAAGAGGTTCTACAACCACCTTTGTGGAAAATGGAAAAGGCGATGTTCTGATTGCATGGGAAAATGAAGCCATGACAGTACTTAAGAATTATCCGGGAGAATATGAACTGATTTCTCCGACGGTCAGTATCTTAGCACAGCCCAGTGTGGCAGTGGTAGATGATAATGTAGATTTCAATGGAACAAGAGATGTGGCAGAAGCATATTTATCTTATTTATATGAAGATGATGCACAGCGGCTCGCCGCAGAGAATGGTTACCGTCCATCCAATCAGGAAATTTTAAAGGAATATGAAGATACCTTTGATCTGACGATGACACTTTGGAGTATTGATGATTTTGGTGGCTGGGATCAGGCATACAAAGATTATTTTGATGATGATGCCTGGTTCGATGAGATATATAACTACTAGAAGAAGAGGCAAGTATGAAAAGACGATTCCGTAAAAATAAAAAAATCAGAGTCATACCGGGATTTCATTTAACGCTTGGAATTACAGTTACAATGCTTTCACTGATTGTGCTGATTCCACTGGTATCCGTAATGGTATATTCCTTAAAGTTATCTCCGTCAGAATTTTTCGGACTTCTGACCAAGTCAAATGTATTATATGCATTTGCCACCAGCATCGGATGTTCTTTCTTAGCAGCATGTATCAATGTGGTATTTGGTGTGATATTAGCCTGGACGCTGACCCGGTATGATTTTCCGGGAAAACGGATTTTAGATGGATTTATTGAACTTCCATTTGCACTGCCTACTGCAGTTGCGGGTATTACTTTATCAAAGATGTATTCCGACACCGGAATCATTGGAAAGCCGTTAGCAGCTCTTGGAATAAAAGTAGCATATACCCATGTGGGACTGGTCATTGCACTGGTATTTGTAGGAATTCCATTTGTCGTGCGTTCCGTTCAGCCCATATTGGAAAAATTAGACGGACAGTATGAAGAGGCAGCTTATATCCTTGGAGCAACACCTTCGAAAACATTTTTCAAAGTAATCTTATCTGAGATGAAACCGGCAATTTTAACCGGATTTGGACTGGCATTTGCCAGAGGGGTAGGAGAATATGGAAGTGTTATCTATATATCCGGCAACAGTGCCAAGGAGCATACACAGGTAATTTCCTATGTCATTATGCAGAAATTAAATTATATTGATTATGCCTCTGCAACAGCAATTGCACTGGTTATGTTAATCATATCATTCCTTATTTTATTTGCGGTAAATATCATTCAGATGAAGCAGGCACAACGCACGAATCAGTTATAGAAGGAGAAAAGTATGAACGAGCTTGAAAAACTGGAAAAAAGAAAAAAAAGTACGCGTCATATTCTGATTACAGTCAGTGTACTGTTCCTGTTCCTGATGCTGGTTCTTCCGCTGCTCTGCATCATTGCAAGTTCCTTAAAAGAAGGATTTGCCTTTTACATGCAGTCCATCCGGACAGATTATGTAAAGAGTGCTTTAAAGGTAACTCTGATTGCAACAGTGGCAGCGGTGGTGATTAACACATTCTTTGGATTATGTGTTTCATGGCTTTTAACCAAGTTTTCCTTCCGAGGAAAACAGGTGCTGGCAACCTTAATCGATATTCCGTTTTCCATTTCACCGGTTATCGTGGGACTGGCATTTTTGATGACATTTGGAAGACTGGGTTGGACATATCCATTTATCCGGGCAATCAACCAGTTCTTTGGAACGAATATCAGAATCGCTTTTGCAATTCCGGGCGTTATTTTAGCAACGGTATTTGTAACATTCCCTTATGTATCAAGGGAAGTGATTCCGGTTTTAAATGCCCAGGGCAAGGACGAAGAGGAAGCAGCAGCCCTGATGGGAGCCGGCGGACTGAAAATCTTTTTTAAGATTACATTTCCACAGATGAAATGGGCATTGCTCTATGGAGTCATCCTTTGTACATCGAGAGCATTGGGAGAGTTCGGTGCGGTCAATGCTCTGTCAAAGACAAGAGGAGAGACCTTTACACTTCCACTGGAAATCGATGCATTATATATGTCGGGTACAGAGCAGTCCGTTACTGCAGCATTTGCAGTATCCTCGCTTTTGGTTATTCTGGCAGTTATCATATTATTCCTTCGAAATATTCTGGAATATCGGGCAAAAACAAGAAGGGAGAGCCGCTGATATGTATGTTGAAATGAAAGATATATGCAAACAATATGGCAGTTTTAAAGCTTCTGATCATGTCAGCTTTGGCATTGGAAAAGGAAAACTGGTGGCACTGCTTGGACCATCCGGCAGTGGAAAGACAACACTGCTTCGTATGATTGCAGGACTGGAAATGCCAAATTCCGGAGACATTTACATCGACGGAAAACGGGTCAATGATGTACCGGCTTCCAAACGAGGCATCGGATTTGTTTTTCAGAACTACGCATTGTTCCGCTATATGACGGTATATGACAATGTGGCATTTGGACTGGAGCTTCAGAAGGTGCCAAAGAAAGAGATTAAGAAGCGGGTAACGGAGCTTTTGGAGATTACCGGACTTTCCGGTATGGAGAAGCGGTATCCGAACCAGTTGTCCGGCGGACAGCGGCAGAGAGTTGCTTTTGCAAGGGCATTGGCACCAAGACCACAGGTACTGCTTCTGGATGAACCGTTTGCAGCAATTGATGCCAAAGTTCGTTCGGAATTAAGACTCTGGCTTCGCAGTGTGGTTACAAAGCTTGGAATCACCAGCATTTTCGTAACCCATGACCAGGATGAAGCCGTTGAGGTGGCAGATGAGATTATCATTACTAATCACGGAACCATCGAACAGATTGGAACACCGGCAGAGATTTATAATACACCGGATACTCCGTTTGTAGCACAGTTTATCGGACGTTCTTCCCTAGTGGAACATTACGAAGAACTGCATGGATTTGATAAAATCGAGGGTGCAGCCAAAGCAGTCATCCGACCGGAATTTGTAAAGATACATAAATTTGGCAAAATTGATCGCTATATGAGTGCATCCCAGGATGGCATTGTAAAGGATATCGTATTCCGTGGAAACCGTCTGGATGTTACGGTAGACGTAGGCGGCATTGAGATGATCTGTGAATGGCCATTGGAAAAAGAAAGTCTTGAAATCGGAGAGAAGGTAAGCCTTTTGATTTACCGGTTATATGTGCTGGATAAAGAGCGGACGTATCTCTGTGAAAATAAAGAAATGCAGGAGGACGATGTATTCTACATCTAAGTTGCTATGGAAATTAAGAACAGGAAAATATTGGATACAGACATTTTAATTATTGGCGGTGGAACCGCAGGCTGTTATGCAGCACTGACCATTGCAGAACAGTCCGATGCGAAAGTTATCATTGCAGAGAAAGCCAACATCAAAAGAAGCGGCTGTCTTGCAGCCGGAGTAAATGCCATTAATGCATATATTGTAGAGGGCAGAAAGCCGGAAGATTATGTGGATTATGCCAAAAAGGATGCAGACGGCATCGTAAGAGAGGATTTACTTCTTACCATGTCAGAGGGCTTAAACCGTGTAACAGAGAAAATGGAGAAGCTTGGTCTTGTCATTTTAAAAGATGAGAATGGTAAATATGTGGCAAGAGGAAACCGGAATATCAAAATCAACGGTGAGAATATTAAGCCATTACTTGCTTCTGCAGTAGAAGCACTGCCGAATGTTACCATATTAAACCGGGTGGCAATTACCGATTATCTGGTAAAGGAGAACAGGATTTATGGTGCAGTGGGATTTTCCATTGAAAATGAGACAGCAGTAGAAATCCGGGCGAAGAAAGTGCTTTGTGCAACCGGTGGAGCATCCGGTCTTTACCGGCCGAACAATCCGGGATTCTCCAGACATAAGATGTGGTATCCACCATTTAATACCGGAGCCGGTTATGCCATGGGAATTGAGTCGGGAGCAGAGATGACCACCTTTGAAATGCGTTTTATTGCATTGCGTTGTAAAGATACCATCGCACCAACAGGAACCATTGCACAGGGTGTGGGAGCAAAACAGGTAAATGCCCTTGGCGAAGTATATGAGACAAAATACGGACTTACCACTTCACAGCGTGTGTATGGAACCGTAAAAGAGAATTTATTAGGACATGGTCCATGTTATCTTCGGACAGAAGGAATCAGTGCAGAGCAGGACGATTCTTTAAAGAAAGCTTATCTTAACATGGCACCGAGCCAGACCTTAAAATGGATTGAGCAGGGAAAGAACCCAAGTGAGCAGAATGTGGAAATCGAAGGAACCGAGCCGTATGTGGTAGGTGGACATACCGCCAGTGGTTACTGGGTTGACACCAGAAGAGAATCTACGATTCACGGACTGTATGCAGCCGGAGATGTGGCAGGAGGCTGTCCACAGAAATATGTAACAGGAGCCATGGTAGAGGGCGAGATTGCAGCAAAGGCAATGGTAGAAGACCTTGCAAAAGAAAAGGCTGCAAGCCATGAAATGACCGGAGAAGAGAAAGCATTCTGTGATAGCAGATTTGAAGAAAAAATAAAAGAGTATGATAAGATTTTAACAAATCAGTCTGGTTTATATGATACGGAACAGTTAGAGGAAGCTATGCAGAAGGTAATGGATACCTATGCAGGTGGAATCAGTAATCATTATCAGTTTAATGAAAACCAGTTGAATCTGGCAGAAGAGAAAATCGAAAAGTTAAAGGAACTTTCGAAGGAGCTTGGAGCTTCCAATATGCATGAGCTGATGTTTGTCTATGAGCTTAAGAACCGGCTGACGGTCTGTGAGACACTGATTTATCATCTGAGAGCCAGAAAGGAAACCCGCTGGCACAGTTTTGCAGAAAACTTAGATTATCCGGATAAGAGTGATGAGTGGTTAAAATATGTCAATACCAGAAAAGAAAATGGTAAAATCCATGTGCTCTTCCGGGAATTAGTAAAGCGAGGTGAGACCTATGAGCATAGCTATTAATCAAAGCAAATGTGTGGGATGTGGCAGATGCAGTCAGGTCTGTCCGGGAACACTGATTGGAATGGGTTCTGACGGAAAGGCATGTATGCTGTATCCGAAGGACTGCTGGGGCTGTTGTTCCTGCATTAAGGAATGTAAGGTAGATGCCATAGCGCTTTACTTAGGTGCAGATATGGGCGGCATGGGAAGTAAGATGAGTGTAGCAAGCCGGGAACAATATCTGGACTGGAAGATAGAGAAACGGGATGGCACCGTAGAAACCATCGTTATTGACAGAAAGCAATCGAATCAATATTAATAAATCGCCACAGGGTGGCAGAAAGAGGTAAGTATGGGTGAATTATCACATTTGGATGAACTGGAAGCAGAAGCAATTTACATCATAAGAGAGGTGGCCGCAGAGTGCGAGAAGCCGGTTATGCTTTACTCCATTGGAAAAGACAGCTCCGTAATGCTGCATCTTGCCATGAAAGCATTTTATCCGGAGAAGCCGCCATTTCCATTCCTGCATGTAAATACCACATGGAAATTCAAGGAAATGATTCAATTCCGTGATGAGACAGCAAAGAAGCTTGGAATTGAAATGTTAGAGTATATCAATGAAGATGGTGTAAAGAAGGGCATTAACCCATTCGATCATGGCTCAGCATATACCGATATCATGAAAACACAGGCATTGAAACAGGCATTAAATAAATATGGATTTACCGCAGCATTTGGTGGCGGCAGACGTGATGAGGAAAAATCCCGTGCAAAGGAAAGAATTTTCTCATTCCGTAATGAAAATCATGCCTGGGACCCGAAGAACCAGAGACCGGAAATGTGGAAGCTTTACAACGCCAAAATCAACAAAGGCGAGAGTATTCGTGTATTCCCGATTTCCAACTGGACAGAGACCGATATCTGGCAGTATATCAAACGTGAGAAAATTGATATTGTGCCATTATATTTTGCAGCAGTACGTCCGGTAGTATATCGTGATGGAAATATTATCATGGTGGACGATGACCGTATGCGTCTGCTTCCGGGAGAAGAAATCCAGTACAAGAGTGTACGTTTCCGTACCTTAGGATGCTATCCTTTGACCGGAGGAACAGAGTCAACAGCAACTACATTGGATGAAATTATCGATGAGACTTTAAGTGCAGTATCTTCCGAGAGAACCACCCGTGTCATTGATAACGAAGCAGCAGGCAGTATGGAAAGAAGAAAGAGAGAGGGGTATTTCTAAGATGAGTGGATTATTAAAATTTATTACATGCGGTAGTGTGGATGACGGAAAGTCCACTTTGATTGGACACATTCTTTATGATGCAAAGCTTTTGTATACAGACCAGGAAAAAGCACTGGAATTAGATTCCAAAGTAGGAAGCCGTGGCGGAGCAATTGACTATTCTCTTCTGTTGGACGGACTGATGGCAGAGCGTGAGCAGGGTATTACCATTGACGTAGCATACCGTTATTTTACAACAGACAACAGAAGCTTTATCGTAGCAGATACACCGGGCCATGAAGAGTACACCAGAAACATGGCGGTTGGTGCATCCTTTGCAGACCTTGCAGTTATCTTAATTGATGCAAAACAGGGGGTACTGGTGCAGACCAGAAGACATGCCAGAATTTGTGCATTAATGGGAATCAAGTTCTTTGTATTTGCAGTAAACAAAATGGATCTGGTAGACTACAGCGAAGAGCGTTTCAAAGAAATCGAAGCACAGATTAAAGAATTAGCAGACGAACTGAAGTTAGAGAGCATTTACATTATTCCGGTTTCTGCAACAGAAGGTGATAATGTAACAACCAAATCCGATAAAATTAGCTGGTACAAGGGAGAGGCATTGCTTCCATACCTTGAAAAAGTAGATGTAACAGAGAAGAAGCAGGAAGAGGGCTTCTATATGCCGGTACAGAGAGTGTGCCGTCCGGACCATACTTTCCGTGGATTCCAGGGACAGATTGAATCCGGTGAAGTAAAAGTCGGAGACGAAATCGTTACCCTGCCAAGCAATGAGCGTGCGCATATCAAGAGCATTTTAGTAGGAGATAAAGACAGCCAGAGTGCCTTTATGGGACAGCCGGTTACACTGCAGCTTGATAAAGAAGTAGACGTATCCAGAGGCTGTGTCATTGCATCCGGCAATAACCTGCCAATCAGCAAATCCTTTACAGCAACCATTCTCTGGATGGATGATGAGGAGCTGACACCGGGAACCGATTATCTGGTAAAACTTGGAACAAAGCAGATTCCTGGTATCTTAAAGAACATCCAGTACAAGATTGATGTAAATACCGGTGAATTTATTCCGGCAGGACAGCTTAAGAAAAATGAGATTGCAGTCTGTGACCTTGATTTGCAGGAGCCGGTTGTCATTGATGAATTTAAAAAGCATAAGACTTTAGGAGAGCTGATTCTGATTGACCGTATTTCCAATATGACTTCTGCCTGCGGTGTAGTAGAAGATGCTGCCGTAGATGAGAGCAAGGATTTAAAAGCAGCTTTCGTATATGGAAGCCTTAAGGGAAATGGAGACATTTTCGAAGAGTTCTATTATAACCTTGAGAGCATGACGATTGCCAAGGTACGTCCGGTTCAGAAGACCTATACCATTGGAGATGAAATTCCGGTAAGCGGAGAGAGCTATCAGTATCCGGGTGACTTCGATATTGTCATCTTAAGAGAAAGAATCTTTGTACAGGTTCGTGGACGCAAGGTAGAAAAGATTGCACCGCTGGCAGAATACCAGTACAGCAATGTCCCAGTTATCAACGGAAGAGGCTTTGCCGTTGCCATTACATCTGCACAGGATGCACAGGCATTCTTAGACGAGCTGGCTGCAGCAGGTGAAAAACCATCCAGCGACTTCTTCAATAAGTGGTTACATTTTGAGACTTATCGTAAGATTATTTTCAAGGATGAAATCTGGTTATAAAAATAAGAAAGCTGTACTTCGGTGGAAAATACCAATCGTCTGGAGTACTACATCTAAAGTGCTGCAGTTAAAGTACATGTGCGCAAACGTTTACATGGAAAATGACAAAAATACAATCTCTCTCGGGAAAGTTGTCATTGGAACGGTTAAAGGCGATCTGCACGACATCGGGAAAAACCTCGTAAGCTCTATGTTGGAAGGCTGTGGGTTCGAAGTAATTAATCTCGGTGTCGATGTTTCCGATGAAAAATTCGTCGAAGCCGCCAAAGAACACAAAGCGAACATTGTCTGTATGTCGGCACTTCTGACTACCACAATGGTTTATATGAAAGAAGTTATCAAAGCTTTTGAAAAAGCCGGAATCAGAAACGATGTCAAAATCATGATTGGAGGCGCTCCACTCAGTGAGAAATTTGCCAAAGAAATCGGAGCCGACGGATATAGCGACAATGCCAATGCCGCTGTAACTCTCGCCCGAAAATTATTGAACAAATAAGAGAAATGGAACATTCACTGCGGTTCGAAGAACTAAACTTGACAAAAGAAACCGTATATATAGAAATGGGGTATGGAGCAGTATCTCCCGACAAAAATGTTCGGGATTTAGTCGACAACCTGTTCCTCGTTGCAAACAACATAGTAAGACCTCGTTTTTACTTTCGAATGTTCGACGGGTATGTAAACAAGGATTGTATATGCTGTAATCAAAAAATATTTCACGTTAACCAGACTATCGCCACACTGTTGAAAAACTCCGAAAGATTCGTTTTTTTCGCTGCGACTGCCGGTATGGAATATCAAGATTTTCACAATAAACTATCGAATGCAGACGATGCATTGCTACTATTCATCTGGGATACCCTCGGTAGTTGTATTGCCGAAGCGACAGGAGACATTATGGAAAAGTTCGTGGAAACAGAATTGCCGGGAATACCCCATACTAACCGTTTTAGTCCGGGTTATTGCGGGTGGCATGTGAATGAACAGAAATTACTCTTCTCACTCTTACCCGATAATGTATGCGGAATCACTCTCAATAGCAGTGCCCTGATGTATCCTATAAAATCTATCAGCGGAGTGATAGGCTCTGGACTTCATGTCGATACCCGCAAATACGGTTGTCAATTCTGCGAACTGGACAACTGTTATAAGAAACGAATTAAAAAATCATTTAATCATGAAACTCAATCTCAATCGGAATAAACGATATGCTATTCCCATTCTGTCTCTTATACACATCTCC
>ERZ1027266.1285-NODE-1285-length-13305-cov-6.455925_pt1 | contig 13305 bp, 8 predicted proteins | sample MGYA00519257_ERZ1027266 | MGnify/ENA primary metagenome ERZ1027266 (study PRJEB26926, sample SAMN06164683) | human gut metagenome | biome: ENVO:00009003; feature: ENVO:2100002; material: ENVO:00002003 | host: Homo sapiens | place: USA | collected 2012 ... | reverse complement strand
CTACACCCTAGAGTTCGTCGGCAGCGTCAGATGTGTATAAGAGACAGATATAAATCGTCTTTTTAGTTTGTCACGCATTAAGTATAGTATACAGTAATAAGGCAGTAAAAGCGATAAACCGGTTAACCCGCTCGTGGTCTCGTCCCATTGTAGATTCGTCCCGATTACGATGGCCCCCACGACTATCACCAAAGGAATGACAAATGCCAGCAATACGGCCTGAAGTCCCATGGAATTTTGTCCGCATATTATCACTTCCTCGTTTACGTGAAACCGTCCCGACCGATCGGGTACCTCAATGATCTTATCCTTTTTCTCGGATGCCGAGCACATAGACTGTGCGTGGCATCCCGAGCATGCGGATTGTTGGGTAATGCGGACGAAGACGGTGTCGCCATCGATCTTCTCTACAAATCCTGTATGATTTATACTTTCGCTCATATTTGTAATCTCGACATTGCAAAATCAAGGCAAAAGTAAGTATAATTTAGAAACTATGTCACGATTAACAAAGTTTATTATTCGAAATCTTAAATCCTAGCTTACCATTTGTAATTAAAACCGAAACTTAACAACTCATTAAGCTGGAAATAACTCTTGTTATCCTCTGTTTTTTCCACTCCATCGTCGTATCTAAGGTGAAAATAGATACGTGTGGAGAAAAAGCGGCTGATGGCCAGAACCAAGGTATTCTCGAACTCCCCGATGGTATGATCGCCGTAAGTGGTAAAGAAATAAAGACGGGATTGCCAGCTTACGTTACGGTTGAAATCGAAGGCGAGGTCTGCGCGGATCGTGGAACCTATTTGGCTTAGCTTATTATTGAACTCACCGGTTTCCTCGTTTTTCTTGAAACCGTGACGGCTATAATCGATCTCTTGTGTCGTATACATATATGTATAGGAGATCGGCGCCAAGTTGGTGCTGAATTTAATCTTCTTATGCTTGTCGGTAAATTGTTTTTCCAGCTCGTATTTCATACCGAGACCGAAGTTGATAGAGAACGGGGCTAGGAATGCGGCCTGTTTGATGCGCTCGTTCTCTTGGTAGTTGGTGAAGAACTGGGTCTTGAACTCAGCGTCGAACGTATAGTACCATTTGTTGAACGCTTGGTAGCCGACGTTGCTGTGTATACGGAATACGTCGTCACCGATCTTATAGTTCCTTAAGGTATCCTTCGGTGCCGTATATACGCTGGCTTTGAATTCCAGTTCGTTCGTTACTTGTACCTTATCTTTCTTATAGTCGTATTTTAAATTGTTCTTGGTGAACAGGTTCAAGTTGCTACTTCCACCTTTATACCAGTTCTCCGAAACGTAGTTCTGGGAGAATTGGACGGCGCTCTCGAAGGCCGATATCCAGTATCTCCGCTCCGGGATAAAGCGGGCGGGAGCGTCTACGTCCTCAAAATTGGCATCAGCCTCCACCTTGATCGGCAAGTCCTCATAAATATTCTTCTTGATGAATTTAGGTTTGATTACCTCATTGGGCAGATCCCTCTCGGAGTAGCGGAAATAAGTCGGGTAATTGTTCTGTACATATTTGTAAGCCATCTCCTCGAATTGTTTGTTTCGTTCCAGATCTTTGAAAATGGAATCTGCCCGGTATAGGTTATCATAGGGAGTCCTCTCCTTCAACGAATCGAAGTTGTAGAATATCAAGTTCTCGGGTAAATAATCTCCCCGGAAAACGATCGGCATGAACAAAGGGTTTACGATCACGGTATCCCGGAAGGTCATCGTATTATCGAAAATCGTGGAGGCGTCTCGTACCAGACGGGCCCAATACATCGCCTCGTCCGAGATTTCCAGCTCGTCTTTCTTCAAGAAACGCAGTAAATTCGTGCTTGGGGCCAAGGGCGCCGAGTAAGTCTTGTTTTGCTTCTCGAATTGCTTACGAATGTCTACGATGTTGTCTAATTCCTCTTCGCTAAGATTGATCGCGGGAATCGTATCATCCGATACGACTTGCTGTGCGGGACGTTGAACTATCGTTCCGGTAACTAGCTGGTTCTCTTGACCGTATGCCGAGCCTCCAATTAGTGAAAGTAATAATAGCGCATACACACCATGCCTCTTCATCATCATAATACCTTATTTACATCTATTAGTTGTAGTGGTCGCAAAATTAGCTAAAAAGAATGATATATAACATACGATTTGATATTTATCTGGGCAAAAGTTACGATCACTGAGGCAAAGCAGGTGTGTCTAACGAGGCTTATACGGACTTGCCTCAGTACTCCGCTGGAAGTACTGGAATACTTCGCTCAAAGTACTTCAGTACTTCCTGCGTAGTACCGAAGTAATTCCATGAGAAGTACTGTCTTTAGTGCCGGGCTTCGGGTCGGGAATCGGAAGAGTCCTGCCGAAGCCCGGGTCAGTTCTGGAGATATTCAGCGAGAAATAAAAACATTAAATTTGGCATGTCTCGATGAAAATCGCTAACTTTGCGGTTTCGAAATGCAGGTGTGCAATTAAAAAGATAACTAAAATATTACTATCGTGGCAGATACAAAGTACATTTTCGTTACAGGCGGCGTGGTCTCTTCCTTAGGTAAGGGTATTATTTCCGCTTCTTTAGGTAAGCTCCTTCAAGCAAGAGGTTACAAGGTTACTATCCAAAAATTTGATCCTTACATCAACATCGACCCGGGTACGTTGAACCCTTATGAACATGGGGAATGTTACGTGACCGTCGATGGACATGAGGCTGACTTGGACTTGGGCCATTACGAGCGTTTCTTGAATGTCCAGACTACCCGTGCGAATAATATCACTACCGGACGTATCTATCAAAGCGTGATCAACAAGGAGCGTAAGGGGGATTATCTGGGTAAGACGGTGCAGGTGGTGCCTCATATCACGGATGAGATCAAGCGTAACGTGAAATTATTGGGTGGCAAGTATAAATTTGACTTCGTGATCACCGAGATCGGTGGTACGGTGGGTGATATCGAGTCTCTGCCTTTCATAGAGAGCGTTCGCCAGTTGAAATGGGAGCTGGGTAAGAACTGCCTTTGCGTACATCTTACTTATGTGCCTTATATCGCGGCGGCGAAAGAGTATAAGACGAAGCCTACGCAACATTCCGTGAAGCAATTGCAGGAGTTAGGCATCCAGCCGGACGTGTTGGTTTTACGTACGGAGCATGAGCTGAATGCGAACTTGTTACGTAAGGTGGCGTTGTTCTGTAACGTGGCCGAGGATTCCGTGATCCAGTCGATCGACGTACCGACGATCTACGAGGTTCCTTTGGTATTGCAACGCCAGAAGATGGACGAGGTGGTCTTGCGTAAGGTCGGTATGGAAGTCGGCCCGACTCCGGAGTTGAAGCCTTGGAAGGAATTCCTTGCCTTGAAGAGCACGGCTACGGATACGGTGAAGATCGGTTTGGTTGGTAAATACGTGGAATTGCAAGACGCTTATAAGTCGATCGACGAGTCTTTGTTGCAAGCCGCTATTTACAATCATCATAAACTGGATTTGCATTTGTTCCATTCGGAGAAATTAAATAACGAGAACGCCGCCGAGCAATTGAAGGATATGGACGGTATCTTGATCGCCCCCGGATTCGGGCAGAGAGGTATCGAGGGCAAGTTTGCCGCTATCAAATACGCTCGTGAGCATGATGTCCCTTGCTTGGGCATCTGCTTGGGTATGCAGTGCATGGTGATCGAGTTTGCCCGTGACGTGTTAGGTTTGGCGGATGCCAACTCTACGGAGATGGAGCCGAATACGGCACATAAGGTGATCGACTTGATGGAGGAGCAGAAGAACGTTACCAATATGGGAGGTTCCATGCGTCTGGGCGCTTACGACTGTACGCTGAAAGAGGGCTCCAAGGTATTGGAGGCATACGGCAAGGAGCATATCCAAGAGCGTCATCGCCATCGTTTCGAGTTCAACAACGAGTATAAGAAGCAATACGAGGCCGCCGGTATGATGTGTACGGGTGAGAATCCGGAGACAAATCTGGTAGAGGTGGTAGAGATCCCCGCCTTGAAATGGTTCGTGGGCGTTCAATATCATCCGGAGTACAACAGTACCGTGGTGAATCCGAATCCTCTTTTCCTCAGCTTCGTGAAAGCTGCTATCGAAAATAAAAAATAATTGGTGATAAATGGATAAAAACACATTAATAGGTTTTCTGCTGATCGGTGTCGTATTATTCGCGTTTAGCTGGTTCAACAGGCCAACGCCTGAGCAGTTGGAGGCACAGCGCCGTTACCAAGATTCAATCGCGAAGATTGAGTATGCTCAGCAACTGGAATTGCAGAAACAAGAGAACAAGAGTGCTTTAGTGGAGGATTCGTTGGAGAACCTGCCGGACTCGGTACGGGCGCAACGTTTGCAGCAGAGCTTCGGCGTATTCGGCGACGCTATGGTGGGCACGGAAGATTACACGACCCTGCAAAATGACGTGGTCGAGCTGCGTATCAGCAATAAGGGCGGACGTATTTGTTACGCACGCTTGAAGGAGTATGATACGTATAATGACGAGCCTCTCGTTTTGTTCGACGAGAAAGAGTCTAATTTTAATTTCACGTTGGTCACGGCTACGAACCGTGTCGTGAATACGAGCGATTTGTATTTTACCCCGGTTAAAGGGAATGACCCGAATTCCGTGATCATGCGTTTGAACACCGGCGAGGGTAGTCATCTGGATTTTACCTATACCTTGAAACCGGATGATTATATGGTGCAATACCAGATTCTGGGTACGGGATTGAACGGTGTCTTGGCACCGAGCACGAATGCCTTGGATTTATTGTGGGTGCAGGATATCCGCCAACAGGAAAAAGGACGTAAGTTTGAGGATCGCTACGTGACCTTGAACTACAAGTTCATGGCGGACGACGTGGAACACCTGAGCGAGTCGAAGAGTGACAGCAAGCAGATCCCGAACCGCTTGAAATGGATCGGTTATAAGGATATGTTCTTCTCTACCGTATTGATCTCGCAAGAGGGCTTTGAGGCTACTACCTTAGACTCGAAAGCGATTCCGGAGGGGGATGTGTTGAAACAATTCAAGACGACCGCTTCCGTACCTTTCGACTTGCAAGGTAAGGAGACCACGAACCTGTCCTTTTATTTCGGACCGAATAAGTTCGCCTTGTTGAAGTCCTTCGATAAGGGAGTCTCTGCCGAGCAGCAACTGGATCTGGAGAAGTTGGTTCCGCTAGGCTGGGGTATCTTCCGCTGGGTGAACCAATATTTCGTGATCCCCTTGTTCGACTTCTTGGGTAAGTTTATCCATAATTATGGTATCTTGATTCTTTTGATGACTATCATCGTGAAGATCATCCTTTTCCCGTTGACGTATAAGTCTTATATGTCGTCCGCCAAAATGCGTGTATTGCGTCCGCAAGTGGAGGAGATCAACGCTAAGTATCCCGGACAGGATAAGGCTATGGAACGGCAGAAAGCGACGATGGAGCTATATAGCCGTGCGGGGGCGAGCCCGATGAGTGGTTGCTTGCCGATGTTGTTGCAGATGCCGATCTTAATCGCTTTATTCATGTTCTTCCCGTCGGCGATCGAGTTACGTCACCAGAGTTTCCTTTGGGCGCACGACTTGTCTACTTACGACGCTATCTTTAGTTGGAATAAATATATTCCGATCATCACTCCGTATTTCGGAAATCACATCAGTTTGTTCTGTTTGTTGATGACGATCACGAATATTTTTTATACCAAGTATAATATGGAGATGACGAATACCGGGCAGCAACAGATGCCGGGCATGAAGGCCATGATGTACATGATGCCGTTGATGTTCTTGGTGTTCTTCAACCAGTATGCTTCCGGTTTGACGTATTACTATTTCATCTCTACGTTGATCACAATCGTGCAGACATTGATCTTCCGCTATACGATCAATGAGGATAAATTGTTAGCTAAGTTGGAGGCAAACAAACGGAAACCGATGAAGAAATCCGGTTTCATGAAACGTCTGGAAGAGGCTCAACGAGCACAGCAGGAGACGTTGCGTAAACAACAAGAGGCTAAGAAAAAACGATAGGATAATAGTAATTGTTGTCCTTGAAAAAGGTCCCTTTATCTGCTTATTGGTAGATAAAGGGACTTTTTTGTATATCTTGGCTCCTCTACTTGAAAAACAAGACGTCTTGATCATGATTCTATTTGTTTATTTGTATTTATTCAAAACTTTTTGTTTGTTTGCATTGTTTTGTATTCAAAAGATTGATGAGGAAATTGATTTTTTCTATATTGAGGAAATAGGGAGGTTATAAATAAGGGATTTTGTCAATGACAAAAAATGAACGATCGCTTCAATGGGTAATAGCGGGAATATTCTTCGTAGTATGCTTTGCTTTCTTTCAATGGATTTACCCAAACCATTTGTTCTTCAAAGAGCAGATGAGGATTTTTTTGTATACCACCGATTATTTTATCTCGTTCTGGGATGAGCCGGCTTGGTTGAGCTGTTATGTGGGGAATTTCTTGATACAGTTCTTCCATTTGACTGTGATAGGCCCGTTAATCGTGACGTGCGTGTTGTTGCTCTTATGGTACTACTCTATGCGGGTTTTACGCAAGTTCGGGAATGGTAATATGGTCTCCATATATGCGTTGTTTCCGGTAGCGTTAGAGTGGGGATTGATTTGCCGGTTGTCGTATAGTATAGCGTCTACGCTTACGTTGATTTTCGTGCTATGGCTCTTCTTGGGATACATCCGGATTAAGAATAAGAGAACGTCCGTTTGGGTGGCTTTTATACTTCTTCCCATAATTTATAGCATGGTCGGTAGCCGGCTGTTTGTCTTCTCCTTGATGGTGATATTCTATGAGGGAGCCAAGAATAGGAAACGGTGGTGGTTCTGGCTTTCTCTTTTGTTATCGAGTTATTTATATCCGTTGTTCATGCGTCATTTTTATGGATTGAGCATTGAGGAGGCCTATAAATATTCCCATGTGGATGGCTTGAGCGTATATTTCCCCGCTTTAGCGTTGATTCTAGAGATATTCGCTTTGGAGATTAAAAGTATACGTAGGATACGTCTGAACCGGCATAGCTTGCTTATAACCTTTTTAGTCGTATTTGGATTCTTTTCATTTGTTATAGCGGGTACGAACCGGAAGCGGGAAAAGGTTCTGGCAGTAGACCAAGCGATCTATAGGGGTGATTGGGAGCGAGTCTTGGATTTGTCTGCCGGATTTGATTCTCCCGATATCTTGGTAAGTTATTATAGGAATATCGCTTTCTCCAAGAAGAACGAGTTGCCCCAGAATTTGATGGATCATTATCAACGAGGGGCGGACGCCTTGTTCTTACCGATCGATTTGAGGTCTTCTATACTTCCCGTGTTTTTCAGTAATGAGGTGTATTATCAATTGGGAGATATGGATATGGCCCGTCACCGGGCGATCGAAGGAATCTTGTTCAGCCCTAAACAAAGAAGTGTACGGCAGATCAAGCGGCTGGTGGAGATTGATATGCGGCGAGGGGATATTGAGGAGGCTAGAAAATACCTGAACCTATTGGACGCGACGTTATTTTATCACTCATGGGCAAGGTCGAAGGAGGAACAGTTGAAGGGTGAGGAGACCTTGTCGATGGAGAAACGTTTGCCGAGGAAAAGTGATTGGGAGCGAGAGCACGACATACTAATGTCCATATCCGATTATCCGGGCGTACTGTCAAGTTTGGTGGCGGAATATCCGGAAAATAAACAGGCATTGGATTATTTGTTGTGCTATTATTTACTGAACGAGAATTTGAATAGTTTTAAGAATGCGTTCGATACTTATTATAAAGGAAAATTTGAGGTTGTACCCCGTTTGTATGAGGAGGCTTTGGTACAAGTCTTATCTAAAAGCTCGGACGAGGAGGTGGCCGGTTATCAGATACCTCAAGATGTTATCGAGAATTACCAAGATTACATCCATTGTAAATCGGGTAGAAAAGCAAAGGAGGAATTACGAGAACGTTATTCCTCCACCTATTGGTACTACTCTGACTATATTCATTGAATAATAGTGTAAGTGATCAGCGGTTCGCAAGGAAGGCTAAGGCTTTCTCCATGTCCTCCGGTGTATCTATACCGATCGTTTCTTGCTCTGTGATGCCGACCTTGATTTTATATCCGTTTTCCAACCAGCGTAATTGCTCAAGGCTTTCCGCCAGTTCTAAAGCGGATTGAGGTAATTGGGTGATTTCTTTCAGCACTTGCGCACGATAGGCATATAACCCGATATGCTTGTAAAAGGTATGACTCGGCAACCATTCCGTATATTTCTTGCCCCGGATATAAGGAATAATAGATCGACTGAAATACATAGCCTCGTTGTTATTGTTGAGTACGACTTTCGGGGAATTGGGATTGAATAGGGTACTCTCGAAATCATCGTCCGAACGGAAAGGCTTTACCAATGTCGCTATTTGCGTGTTTGCGTCGGCGAAGCAGGTTTTGATCGTCTGGATTTGCTCGGGATGGATAAAAGGCTCGTCACCTTGGATATTGACAATCACATCATACCCTTCGCCTATTTTCTGATAAGCCTCGTAGCAACGATCCGTACCGCTACGATGTTGATCGGAGGTCATGACGACTTGGCCGCCGAAGGTTTTAACCGCATTCTCTATCCGGATATCGTCGGTAGCTACGCAAACGGAGTCTAAGACATCCTTTACTTGCTCATATACACGTTGTATCATGGGCTTTCCGTTCATATCCGCTAATGGCTTCCCCGGAAAACGGGTAGAGGCGTATCTCGCCGGAATAATTCCTATAAACTTCATCATTCTATATCATTTTGTTAACTGGTTACTACTTTTCCTTCACTTAACTGGATCAACTTATCCCGTTCGCCTACGATCCATACGATATCTCCTTCCTCGAAAACCGTACTAGGAGGCGGATTCTTGATCGAGCTACTTCCACGTTCGATACCGATTACCAAGCAAGCGGCTTTATCACGGATACCGGACTCTATGATGGAGCGGCCGATCAATCGGGAACCTTCCGAGATAATGATTTGCTCCATATTCATCTCTTCCTTTCTTGTGTTCGATTGCTCGGCGTATGATTTCTTGTAGCGTTCCTCCAGATATTTCCTAAAGTGCTCCAGATCATCATCTGCGCCAACTACTACCAGTTTATCGAACGGGTAGAGCCGCTCGTCTCCTCCCGGTATGTTGATTCGCTTCTCTCCCCGGATAATCGTTACGATATTTACGTTGCACTTTTGCCTGAAGTTTAATTCTTTCAGGCTTTTTCCCATACTGGGGGAATTCTGCTTCACCTCGAAATCTGCTAAATGGAGATCTCGTTCTAATAAGTGGTTCGCGAAACGCTGGTTAATCGGGGCTTTTCGCTCTTGCTCCATTTCTCTCGCTACAAGGTTACTGAAAAAATGCCGTTCCATCAAGATCGACTGCCTCTTTAGCCGTTTGGAGAATATCATTAATACGATAACAGCGGAGGCGACCGCCAGCATAATTCCTAGCGCAGCATTCAATAACCGTGCGACAGGAAGCATGACGAGACCGATACAGAGCAGGATTCTGAGGATCACGAGTGATACTAGGGGACCCCGGTTATATTTATTATCGTTCCATAATTGCTGGAACTCCACGGAATGATTCTTTTTCATCATGATCGCCCGCAACATCGGGGAGATCAGAGCTAGGATTAAGATCAAGGAGATTAGACTTCCTTGGATGCCGGGCAAATGTTTACAGATGAACGGAGTCACGATTTGTAGCCATAAAAAGATAAGTACTAGGCAGACGGCGGTATAAGTACCGACGATGCGGACCAAGGCTTTTAGTAACTTATTCCATGCGCTTTTTTGACGGATCGTATTGGAACCGGATGAATATCGCTCCAAGAACTGTTTCCAATTCTCCGGTATGATCCGCTCCGCCCATTTGTAGGTAGGTTCCGCTAGCCGGATCATATAAGGTGTGAAGAATGTCGTGATCACGGATACGGCGACAACGATCGGATACAGATATTGATCCGTCACGTTTAATGATAGTCCCAAACCTGCGATGATGAAGGCGAATTCTCCGATCTGCGCTAACGAGAAACCAGACTGGATGGCTATTTTTATCGGTTGTCCGGACAGTAATACTCCGAAACTGGCGAAACAAATCTGTCCGGCCATGACTACGAGCGTGATAATGAAAATCGGGATTTTGTACTCCCAGAGCATCTGAGGATCGATTAACATGCCTACAGACACGAAGAAAATCGCTCCAAATAAGTCTTTTACGGGTTTTACCAAATGCTCGATCCGTTCAGCGTCAATGGTCTCGGCCAAAATAGAACCCATGACAAAAGCTCCGAGAGCCGATGAGAATCCGGCTTTTGTGGCGATCATAACCATACCAAGGCATAGCCCGATGCTCACGATCAACAGAGTCTCCTCATTTAGGAAGCTTTTTGCCTTTTTCAGAAAAGAGGGGATCAAATAGATCCCGACAACGAAACAGAATAAAAGGAAAATGCCTAATTTGACCACGCTATCCAGCATCTCCATGCCTTCCACGTGTTTACTTACCGCTACGGTAGAAAGTAATACCATTAATAATACGGCGAATAGATCCTCCACCACCAAGATACCGAATACGACACCGGCGAATCGTTGGTTACGCAATCCCATGTCGTCGAATGCCTTGAAGATAATCGTCGTGGAAGACATCGATAACATACCTCCGAGGAAAAGACTGTTCATATGTCCCCAACCCAGTGATAAGCCCGTGATATATCCCGCTGTCATCATACCTATAACAACGGTTATGGCTCCAATGACGGCGGTTCCTCCCACCTTCATCAACTTCTTGAAACTGAAATCGAGCCCCAAAGCGAATAACAGGAAGATAACGCCTATATCAGCCCAGATACGGATACTTTCCACATCTGTAACTGTCGGTATTTGCTCGATGGAAGGTCCGGCGAGTATTCCGGCTACGATATACCCCAATACGACCGGTTGCTTTAACTTTTTGAATAACAGGGTAACCAACCCGGCGGATATGAGTATGACCGCAAGATCTGATATTAGCGCAGGTATCTGAGACATCGTTTATTGTTTTTTCGATTGCCAAAGTTAGGTATTTATTTTAATTTTGTGTCTCAAAACAGAAGCCAAAATGAAGAAGAAACATCCGATTGAAGCGCTTATAGAGCAAGGGGAACATCAACAACTTGATTTCAAGTTTGAGGTGAGCGACAGCAAGAAGATTGCCCGGACATTGAGTGCGTTCGCGAATACAGATGGCGGGCGGCTGCTGATTGGAGTGAAGGATAACGGCGCTATTTCCGGTGTGAGAAGTGAGGAGGAATATTATATGATCGAGGCTGCTTCTAAAATGTATACGCATCCCGAGGTGCCGTTTACAGCTAAGCGCTGGGATGTCAACGGGAAGACCGTATTGGAGGTCTATATCGCCCCAAGCGATGAGAAACCGCATACGGCACCGGATAAAGACGATAAATACAAGGCCTATATCCGGGTTGCAGACGAGAATATATTAGCGAACGAAGTCCTCATGCAAGCATGGAAGAAGCAGAAAACCAAAGAAGGTACATTGCTGAAAATAAGTAAGCCCGTCGAGATCCTGTTTTCTTGGCTCGACGAGCATCCTTATATCAGCATAAAGCAATTTTGCCGTATCGCCCATATCAATTATTATGCGGCCCGTAACATCCTAAGTGATTTGATGGCTATGGGAGCGATGGAATATGTCGTGATCGATAAATGTATTGCCTATAAACGGATCGCATAGACTCGTTTATAGGTTGATTACATAGACTTGCGCGCTCTCGAATCTGACGACTTTGATAGGAGTCCCTTTCTCGATGAAGCCAGACTCCGATACGCCGTCATACAACTCTCCCTCGATAGATACTTTACCCGAAGGACGTAAAACGGTTGCGGCCGTGCCCTCTTTTCCGATCAGTTGTGTCAAATTGGGGCTGGATACCGCTTTTTCCAAATCAGCGTTTAATGCCATTTTCTTTAGCGGTCCTTTATGTCCTATTTTGTTGGATAACCATATCACTAACGTGAATCCGATACCCAGACCTAATAGAACCGTTAAGGCGGCTCTGCCCGTATCCATTCCAGATACGTTTTGAAAATCAAAAACAGTATTGTTCAGTAAGCTCATCGTAAGTCCGCCGACCACGAGAATAATTCCACTTATCCCCGCTATGCCAAAGCCCGGGATCACGAATATCTCCAACATTATTAATATAACGCCGAGAATGAATAACAGGATTTCCCAGTTTTCAGCCAACCCGTCCATATAGAGAGGAGCGAAGTAAAGGATAGCCGCTATTATCGCGGCGGCGGATGGAAAACCAAGCCCCGGGGTTTGCATCTCGAAGTAAATACCACCGATGATAATAATGATTAATAAGCTCTGTATTACCGGACTCATAAAGAAACCTTTTACATTATCGAACCATGAGGGTTCATAACTTTTAATCTCATAGTCCTTACATCCGATATATTCTGTGATTACTTGATCCGGACTCTCGGCGATGCCATCGCAATAACCCCATTTGAGTGCTTCTTGAGAGGTAAGTGTTAATACCTTACCGCTATCGATGAGGTTGGGGACGATCACTCTGTCATCGACCATCGCTTCGGCGATTAAAGGATCTCTTTTCCATTTATAGATCGTGTCGCCGTTTTGTATAAGCGTATCTTTCCCTTGTGCCTCAGCCGTCGAACGGATCATGGAACGCATATAAGATTGATATTTATCAGGTAGAGCCGCACCCGTTTGATTGACAACCGTTGCCGCACCTATATTCGCCCCTTTCCGCATATAGATTTTCTTGCATGCTATGGAAATTAAAGCACCTGCTGAAGCTGCGTTATTATCGATAAATACATATACTGGTATGGGACTATATAAAATAGCCGTTCGCATAGAATCGGCAGATTCCAGTAATCCGCCGTATGTGTTCATATGCAATAAGATGGCATCGGCGTTCAATTGCTTAGCCTCTGATAATCCGTTATGGAGATAAATCCACGTGGTGTTATCGATCTCTTTTTTTATATCAATCGTATATATTAAGGACTTCTCTTTAGCCTCTGATTGAAGAGAGATTGCAAGTATTAATACTATAGCTGTTAATATTGTTAATAAACGTTTCATCTTGTTTGTATTATATTCGTTTTTAATATTTGGTTGAAAATTGTAACTGGCTTGTTGTAAATGTTGATTTTTGTAACTTGTGCAACTTGTAAATAATACTCATTTTCAGTAAGATTTACAACCTGTCTCTTATACACATCTCCGAGCCCACGAGACGCT
>ERZ1027266.1279-NODE-1279-length-13356-cov-28.124502_pt1 | contig 13356 bp, 13 predicted proteins | sample MGYA00519257_ERZ1027266 | MGnify/ENA primary metagenome ERZ1027266 (study PRJEB26926, sample SAMN06164683) | human gut metagenome | biome: ENVO:00009003; feature: ENVO:2100002; material: ENVO:00002003 | host: Homo sapiens | place: USA | collected 2012 ... | reverse complement strand
TCTGATGGCGAGCCTTTATCAGCGAGTCCTGTCTCTCCGTGGCGGTGCGTCGCTCGCCCTGATAATGGTAAGCTCTTGCCATGCGATAGATGTTGAAACTGAAGCTCACACCAACAAATCCGAACACGATGACCAGGAACAGTGTCTTGTGCAAGTCGGCAAACCTTTGCACCTTGGCTGCCGCCTTGTCTATCCTGCACATCTTGGCAAACTTCCTTCCGGCTCTCACGTCTCGCTCATAGCGTTCCTTGTATTTGGGGTCGTCCTTGTCGGGCATCTTCTCCCCAATGAGCATCTGTTTAAATCCTTTTGTGTTCATCGTTATTTCTTTTCACTTATTTTTTACCTTTTTACTTTTTTACCCTTTTACCTTTAATAGTTGCTCTTCGTCTTCTGGTCAATATCCTTGTTGAGCAAGGTTCTCCAGTTCACTATCAGCAATCCATGTGGATTGTTGTCAGTCCTCGGAACTCGTTTCAGTTGTCCTGCCGTCACCAGTTCACGTGTCAGCACATTGGTTCTGCGCTCGATGCGCTGTCTGCCGTAGTAGGTAAACTCCATCTTCTCCTTGTTGAACTTGATACTGTCACAGAAGATACTGAACACGGCACTCGTTCCCATGATGTTGGAGTAGAAGCCCTTTTCCTTCAGTGTATTGTACTGCGCCAGTCCTGTCTCATCCACCAGATACATGGCTTTCTCCATCGTGTATTTGATGTACTTGTCATCGGGTGCCAATGTAAAAAAGTAGTGATGGAACATCTCGATATGACTCTTTGCTTCCACATCCAGTGTCTCATCCATCGTCGTGCGCTGCACCAGAATAGGCACATTGCCGTCCAATACATAGATTTTGTTCTGTGCATCAACCACCATGTTCTTTGCCGTCCAGATGCTACTGATACTTATCAGCACGCATCCAACCAGAAACAGGCTACAGATGATAGTCACCAACTTCACCTTATTCTCTAAATTCTTGATTACCATTGCTATTTTGCTATTATTTTATCTTTTTACTTTTTTGCCCTTATCAGTGCATCACATGGGCAAGTGTTCCCTGTGCCGACATTTTGGCTTGCTGTGCCACACCTTCACCGAAGTTTCTTGTTGAGAATGCGGTATCGCCCTCTGGTATCATCCATGCCGCAAGGTCTGGAACCAAGTTCAGACACTTCAATGCCACGATGCTTGCTGCCATCAGATACCCTGCAGAGAAGAACGAGTTCTGCAGATATGCTGCCATCGTCTGCTCACTGGCAGTGATTGCAGTCAGGTTCTCCACCTGTATGCAAAGCACAATGTCGAAAAGTAGCAGTACGTAGAAGCCCACGAAGTAGAGGATATTATGGCGTAAAACAAAGTCGTAATAAATCAAAGAAAACACACGTTATCCTATTGATACACAGATACTTTATTGATTTGATTTCTTTTGTTTTCTTGACTGTTAAAAATCTATTTTTGGTGCATTTTTGTTGCACGTTTGTTACGCGAAACAAAATAATCTTTATAACTTTGACCTCAGAGAAACCCGAATGGGGGCATAAAATAGAAACAAATAAAAGCATATAACAGCATGGGAAGACAAAAGAAAGTATCAAAACCAAAAGAGCCTGTTCGCATTCGTCAGCGCAAGTTGAAGAATGGAAATATCAGCCTCTATCTCGACATTTATTCAGATGGTGTCAGAAAATACGAGTCGCTGTCGCTCTACCTCGTTCCAGAGAAAGACCCGATTTCAAAAGACCAGAACAGGCACGCTATGCAAGTGGCAAACAAGGTGAAGTCAGAAAGAATATTGGGGTTGCAGAACCGTGGCATCAAACAATGGGAGAAAATCAAGCAGGAGAATATGCCACTGCTGACTTGGCTCTGCAAATATGAGCAGTCGGACGGCAATTTTGCCAAATCCACACTGAAAGGAAGAAAGGAGATGCGCCACAAGATAGAACAGTACCTTGCCACGACTGGCGACATCAATATCTGTTTGTCAGAAATAGATGTGGATTTCTGCCGTGGCTTCGTGAAGTTTTTGAAAACGGCACATCATGGAGTGAAGAAAGACGCTACAGCTGTAATCAGTCAAGGTTGCGCCCATCATCATCAGGCGGTATTCAATGGAGCGTTGAACAAGGCGGTGCGTGAGGGTATCATAGCAAGCAATCCAATGAAACTGTTGGATGCTAAGGAGAAGCATCAGCCAGCCGAAAGCGTAAGAGAATATCTGACCATTGACGAGTTGAAAGCCATTATGAAAGCGGACTGCGCCAACACGGAAGTAAAAAAGGCATTTATCTTCTCTTGCTTTGCAGGATTGCGCTTGGGTGATGTACGTGCGCTCACATGGAACAAGGTGTTTCTCGCATCTGACGGAAAGACAAAGTTTGTCCGCACAATCATGGAGAAGACAAACAAACTCGTCAATGTTCCATTATCAAAAGAGGCTCTGAACTGCCTTAATGAAAAAGAAGACCCTAACGAGCCGATATTCACTTTGCCTGGCACTCCAACGGTATGTCACGACATTCGTAAATGGATGCAAAATGCTGATATTAAAAAGCACATCTCGTTTCACTGCTCACGGCACACCTTCGCCACGATGATGCTGACACTTGGAGTTGACATCTATACAACAAGCAAATTGTTGGGGCATAGCAATGTCTCTACAACACAGATATACAGCAAGATAGTGGACGAGAAAAAAGTGGAGGCGGTCAACAAGGTTGATAATCTATTTGATTAGCACTAATAAAAAAGGTAACTGAAAATGAGTATAGAGATAAGAACAAGAGTGTTAAAAAATGGCAGTCAGTCGCTATACCTTGACTGCTATGAGAATGGTAAAAGGGAATATGAGTCACTGCATTTGTACCTTGTTCCAGAGGTGAACGAAGACGCAAAGCGAGAGAACAAGAACGCCATGAAAAAGGCGGTTGCTATAAAGGCTGAAAGACTCCTTGGTATTCGTAAGGAGGCAAAGTCTCCAGATGAAACGGCATTGAGAAAGGCATCGCCTGTTTTCTATGAATGGTTGCTTGATTATCACAAGGGATTGATTGACAGCCAAGCGTATTCTCAGAACTACATCAAGAATGTATGGAAGCTAATAGCCATTATGCACCAATATATGAAATACAGCCATAAAAGTGGCATACGATTGATAGATTTCAATAAAAACGTATATATGGGCTTCTTGAACTATATGAAGGACATCTATGTTTCGCCAAAGTCTCCAAGCAACCCTCAGAAGTTGGCACAGTCCACCATGCACCAAATGCAGACCACACTCAACACCATATTGAACAAGGCGGTCAGAAATGGTCTGATAAGTGCAAATCCTTTTGCTTCATTGGATATAAGGGAAAGGGTCAGCAAGGCAGAGAGTAATATCGTTGCATTAACAAAAGAAGAGGTCATGTCATTGGCTTCCGTAGAAACAGGCAGTCCTGCAACCAAACAATGTTATATGTTCTGTTGCTTTACAGGTTTAAGACATAGCGACATATCCAACTTAAAATGGAAGGATATTCGCCAAACTGATGCGGGATTGGCAATCTATCTGCCTCGTATGCAGAAAACCAAGCACCCCATTCTGATACCATTAGGCAAAAAGGCATTGGAATGGTTGCCCGACAAGGAAGATAAAAGTGAAGATAGCCTTGTGTTTAACACACCGCAAATCTGCAACTGTGACAGAGCCTTGAAGCACATGGCAAAACGAGCTGGCATTACAAAGGTTCTCGGATTTCACACAAGTCGGCACACTTTTGGAACATTGGCTATCCTCGCAGGATGTGACATCTTGACTGTGAGCAAACTATTGGGTCATAAAAGTGTTAAGACAACACAGATATATGCTTCTGTAGCCATGCAGATGAGAGCGGATGCCGTCAAGCGAGTGGAAAAAGTATTTGGAAATTAGGGAAGAAAAGAAAGGGAGTAAGGAGGATAAAATCTCTTTATTCCCTTATTTCGTATCAAATGGGTGTGAAAGTGTGAAATATCGTTATATTTTCACCTATTAGAGCCACATAACGAATTATTATCGCAAAATTTAATGTATATTTGCAGTAAAATTCGGTGTAAATATGAAACTGAACAGAATAAAAGACACGTTGGAAGAAAAAGGCATCTCTCAGACATGGCTTGCAAAACAGCTTGGGAAGAGCTTTAGTACAGTAAACTGCTACGCCAGAAATAAATACCAGCCAGATTTGGAAACATTGCTTGAAATATCAAAAATTCTGCAAGTCGATTTGAAGGACTTGATAACAGACGAGGACGAGCGAGAGTAAAAACGCCAAATGCTGGATTTTTAGAACTGGACAAAATAACTTCCGATAATAAAACGTTATTTGAACATGGGCATAAGCAAAGAACTTACAGAAGAGGACATCAAGTTCCGCTATATCAACGAAGCCATCACAAGCAAGGGATGGTCAAAGGATAGTATATTCATGGAACAGAAGGTTAAATTTACTGACGGTAAAATTAGCCTTCATGGTAACCTTGTGCATAGAGAGAAACCGAAGTTTGCCGACTATGTACTTTATGCAAATAAGGCAACACCCATTGCTATTGTAGAAGCAAAGGATGCCAATCATTCTGTTTCCCATGGATTGCAACAAGCCATGACCTATGCCCAAATGCTTGATGTGAAGTTTGCATACAGTTCAAATGGTGAAGGTTTTGCCGAACATGACTTCTTGACTGGCAAGGAACGCACTTTTGCTATGGACGAATTTCCAACAAAAGAAGAACTTGTCGAAAGATATAAAAATGAGGCTAACGATGGAAACGGACTTAACGAACAAGAACTGGCTATCATAGAGCAGCCTTTTTGTACTGGTCAGAATATATTTCCGCCACGATATTATCAGCGCAATGCAGTAAACCGCACAGTTGGTGCCATTGCTAAAGGACAAAACCGCGTGCTCCTTGTCATGGCAACTGGCACAGGCAAGACATATACTGCATTTCAGATTGTATGGCGTTTACTTAAAAGTGGTTTGAAGAAGAAAGTGTTGTATCTTGCAGACCGCAACATATTGGTTGACCAATCCATACAGCAGGACTTCAAACCATTAGAAAAGGTAACGCACAAGATAGATTACTCAAAGGACAAAAACCACTTGGAAGAATTGGGGTCTTATCAAGTGTTCTTTGCTCTCTATCAACAGTTGATTGGACAGAATGATGCCAAGAACTATAAGGAGTTGTTTCCTAATCCAGACTATTTTGACCTTGTTATCGTTGATGAGTGTCATAGAGGTAGCGCAAAGGATGATAGCAACTGGCGAAACATCTTGGAATACTTTTCTTCGGCTACTCATATAGGTATGACTGCAACACCAAAAGAAACAAAGTACCAGTCAAGTATTGGCTACTTTGGTGAGCCTATATATACATACAGTCTTAAAAACGGAATTGAGGACGGTTTCCTTGCTCCTTTCAAGGTTATCAACATCACAACGAACATCGGTGACGAATGGAGACCGACAAAGGGACAAAAGGATATATACGGCAACGAGATAGAAGACCGCATTTATAACAACAGCGACTATGACTATAACATTGTCATAGAAGACCGTATAAGGGAAGTTGCGCATGAGATAACCAACTATCTGAAAAGTACAGATCGCATGGCTAAGACCATAGTGTTCTGTGCTGATGAAACTCATGCGGAACGTATGCGTATGGCTTTGGCTAATGCCAATGCTGATATGTGTAAGAAAAATCCCGACTATGTGGTTCGTATAACTGGTAGTGACGAATACGGAAAAGGCAAGTTGGATTATTTCATTTCTGTTGCAGAGAAATACCCTGTCATAGCGACAACAAGTAAGTTGCTTTCAACTGGTGTTGATTGCAAAATGACAAAACTGATTGTTCTTGACCAACAAATCGGCTCTATGACAGAGTTCAAACAGATAATTGGTCGTGGCATTCGTCTTCGTGAGAAAGAAGGAAAGACATACTTCACAGTAATGGACTTCCGCAACGTAACACGATTGTTCGCTGACCCTGATTGGGACGGACCGATTGAGATAGACCCGAATTATCCGCCTAAACCACATATTTGCCCTGTATGTGGACAGAATCCATGCGTGTGTCCCAAACCGACACCAGAGCCCTGCCCCGTATGTGGTCAGATTCCATGTATTTGTCAACAACCGCCCAAACAACCTAAGCCAATAGTCAATTCGGATGGTTGTACAGTAAAGGTTATCAACAAGGTTGTTTCTGTATATGACACAAACGGTAAGTTGCTTCGCACGGAAAGCATTACCGACTATACAAAGAAAAGTATCATAGACACATACGCTACGATTGATACATTCACTTCCAAGTGGCAAGAAACCAAGAAAAAGTCAGATATTGCTGAAATGCTTAAAGACAGTGGTATTGATCTTGCAGCATTGAAGCACGACCAAGACATGGACGATGTGGATGATTTCGATTTCATCTGCCATATAGCCTACGGCAAGAAAACACTTACACGACATGAGCGTGCCGAACAAGTGAAGAAACGAGACATATTCAGCAAGTATGGTGAACAGGCACGACTTGTGCTTGAAGCCCTGTTGGATAAGTACACCAAGGAAGGTGTGTCTGAATTGGAAAGCCTTACTGTGCTTGAAAATGACCCATTCCGCAAATTGGGCTCAAAGGCAAACATCGTGAAGTTCTTTGGTGGCAAGCAAGGCTATCTTGATGCCGTAAAGGAACTGGAACAATACATATATAATATAGCATAAAATAGAAACAAAATATGAGTTTATCAAATTTCGTAAAACGAGTACGCAATATAATGCGCAATGATGCCGGTATCAACGGTGATGCGCAACGCATAGAACAAATGGCGTGGATGCTGTTTTTGAAAGTCTATGACGAGAAAGAGAATGACTGGGAGTTGGACGATGATGATTACAAGTCTATTATTCCAGAAGAATGCCGTTGGCGCAACTGGGCGCATGACGATGGAAGCGGTAAAGCCTTGACTGGTGATGAGCTGCTTTCGTTTGTCAACAACACATTGTTTGTGGAACTCAAAAACATAGAGATAACACCAACTACCCCTATCCGTCAGGCGATTGTAAAGACCACATTTGAGGATGCCAACCAATATATGAAAGACGGAGTTCAACTTCGTCAAGTGCTGAATGTGATTGACGGTTTGAACCTTGGTGACTATGAGGAAAGTCATGCTTTCGGTGAGATATACGAGACTATTCTCAAAGAAATGCAGTCGGCTGGTTCCTCTGGTGAGTTCTACACCCCAAGAGCCTTAACCGAATTTATGGCAGAGATAGTCAATCCGCAGATTGGTGAGAAAATGGCAGACTTCGCTTGTGGTACAGGAGGTTTCATCACAAGTTGGTTGGGTGAATTGGACAAGAAGGTAAAGACTGCTGAAGACCGCAAAGAGTACAATCAGTCTGTATTTGGCATAGAAAAGAAACAGTTCCCATATATGTTATGTGTAACAAACCTGTTGCTGCATGGCATTGATACACCATTGGTATATCACGACAACTCGCTTACAAAAGATGTACTCAACTATACAGACGGAGACAAGTTTGATGTTGTGTTGATGAACCCACCATACGGTGGTAACGAGAAATCGGATGTCAAGTCACACTTCCCTTCAGATATGCGCAGTAGCGAGACTGCCGACCTCTTCATGGTGCTTATCATGTATCGCTTGAAGAAGAATGGTCGTGCAGCGGTCATTGTCCCAGACGGTTTCCTGTTTGGAGCAGACAACACAAAGATAGCCATCAAGACCAAGCTGCTTAGAGATTTCAACTTGCATACCATTATCCGTTTGCCAGGCAGCATCTTTGCGCCCTACACTTCCATTGCCACGAACATCCTGTTCTTCGACAATACCAGTGCGGAGGGTGCTCCAGAGGGCTATTCTACAAAGGAAACGTGGTTCTATCGTTTGGATATGCCAGAGGGTTACAAGCATTTCTCCAAGACAAAGTCCATGAAGTCGGAACATTGCGACCCAATCCGTGAGTGGTGGAACGACCGTAAGGAGATTATTATTGCTGATGGTGACGAGAAATCTCGTTGCTATTCAGTTGAAGACCTTATCGCCACCGATTGCAACTTCGACTTGTGCAAGTTCCCGAAAGAGGATGAAGAAATCTTGCCTCCTGCCGAACTGCTTGCCGACTATTTCAAGAAGCGCAAAGCTCTTGATCATGAAATTGATAAGACATTGGCGGAGATACAGCGTATCTTGGGGATAGATGTAAATGTGGACGAATTGTAAAATGTGGAACGGTGTTCCACAAATCTAAAAGATTGGCATGGAGAATAAAGGTTTGACAAACATAAATGATGCTGCCTATCAGAAATTGATAGACAACATAACCACGCTATGGGGTGAGGCGAAGTCAAAAGCCATTGCTGCGGTCAATACGGAATTGCTTGATGCCAACTGGCAAACTGGAAAGTATATCGTTGAATTTGAACAGGGTGGTAAACAAAGAGCTGAATATGGCAAAAGGTTACTTGTAAACCTTGCAAAGGATTTGACAGCAAGAAATGGTAAAGGTTTTAACCGAACAAATCTTACCTATATGCGTAAGTTGTACTTGGCATTTCCAAAATGTGGGACACTGTCCCACAAATTGACATGGAGCCATTATTATGAACTTTTGAAGTGTGATAATGCACTTGAAATGCAGTTCTATTATAAGGAATCCATCAAGGAATGTTGGAAGGTTAGGGAGCTGAAAAGACAGATGAAAAGTTGTCTGTTTCAGCGACTTGCACTAAGCACAGATAAAGCAGGAGTTCTTGCTTTGGCTAACGAGGGGCATCAAGTACAAACTCCGCAAGACATTATCCGTGACCCTTTCGTGCTTGAATTTGCAGGACTTCCCAAACAAAAACGCTATAAGGAGGGTGACTTGGAAAAGGCTCTGAAAGACCACATGGAGCAGTTCCTTTTGGAAATGGGACGTGGCTTTGCATTTGTGGGCAGACAATACTCCATGCAGATAGGAAGCCGACAGTTCAAGGTGGATTTGGTGTTTTACCACTGTATCTTGAAATGCTATGTGTTGATTGATTTGAAGCGAGCAGAGATAAAGCATGGTGATATTGGGCAGATGAACCTCTACTTGAACTATTTCAAAACAGAAGTATGTCAACCTGACGATAATCCCCCCATTGGCATAGTTTTGGGAGCAAGAAAAGACGAACTTCTGATGGAGTATGCCTTGGAAGGCATAACCAATCAATTGTTTGTGGCACGTTACCAACTCTATTTGCCAAAGCGTGAAGAACTGCAAGCGCAACTTGACAGATTGTTGGACGAAGCAGAGTAATAACAATAAAATAAGGACATTTCGATTTTATAGCATAATTATGAAAAGTAATATTGGAATACAAATCATTTTGTCTATTGTACTGACTATGTGCAGTATCAATATAGATGCACAAACGGTTGGATATACATATCGACCTTTGGCTGCCGAGGGATGCAATATGAAATATAGCGTTGCAAAGCAAGATACGGCATATTACATTATCGCAACTGTAAAGTCAGACAGACTGAATTTCCTGAAAGAATCAACCATGTTGTTGAAAACATTCGATGGTGAAGTTATTAAACTTTATGGTTCTCAGATTGGTAGCGGCTCCGAAACGGCAGGTATTGTTTCTGGCAATATAGTCCTTCCAGTGACAGAAATCAGTTCTACAGCTCAATTCAAGATAAGTCCACAACAATTTGAGTTGTTGAAAAAAGGCGTAGCTAAGATAAGATTATCTACCATACCTATTGAGCATGAGCGGACATTTGCCAAAGATAAAATAGGCAAGAAACTTTATCAGTTCTTCTTGAAGCAGAAGAATAAGGACAATGATTTCTAACGATAGAAAATTACAATGAACGGAAAGCAATTAAAGAATAGCATATTACAATGGGCGATACAGGGAAAACTTGTACCGCAAGACCCTAATGACGAACCAGCAAGCGTTTTGCTTGATAAGATTCGCCAAGAGAAAGAACGCTTGATCAAGGAGAAGAAAATCAAGCGTGACAAGAACGCATCCATTATCTACCGTGGTGAGGACAATTCCTATTATGAGAAGTTGCTTGCCACGGGAGAGGTGAAATGCATTGATGAGGAAGTGCCATTTGATATACCAAATGGATGGGAATGGTGTCGATTAGGAGAAATATCAACTTATGCCCAAACAAAAAGAAAAATCAACGCATCGAATGCCGATTCTCAATTGTGGGGATTGGATTTGGAGGATATAGAAAAAGGAGGAAGACTACTGAATATCAAGACCGTTGGTGAGCGAAAAGCCATCGGTGACAAGACAATATTCAACCGTGGTGATATTTTATACAGCAAACTCCGTCCATATTTATTAAAAATACTCGTTGCACCCGAAGGAGGTATTTGCACTCCTGAAATCATACCTTTCACTTGCTATGGCAATATATGCAAAGATTATATTGTTAGCTTTTTGAAATCACCATATGTAGATGACTATATCAATTCTGTTACATTCGGTGTAAAAATGCCACGTGTAAGTACAGAAACTATGACATCTCTGTTAGTTCCACTTCCTCCTCTTTCTGAGCAGTTCCGTATTGATACAAAGACAAAGGAGTTGATGCCATATATAGATGGATATGGAAAAGCACAGAATAAACTCAATAAGTTAAATGAAGAACTTTCCAATACTATTCGTAAGAGCATTCTCCAAGAGGCTATTCAAGGAAAACTCGTTCCACAAATAGCCGAAGAAGGTACAGCCCAAGAACTGCTTGAACAAATAAAGGCAGAGAAGCAGAATTTAGTCAAAGAAGGCAAACTGAAGAAGTTCGCCCTCAACGATTCTGTTATCTTCCGTGGTGACGATAACAAGTATTATGAGCAGATAGGGAGCGAAGTAACTGAGATTGAGCTTCCTTTTGACTTTCCAAGTTCTTGGTCTATTACTCGGTTAAATGCAGTTTGCCAACTTACAGACGGCTTGAAAACCACTGGCAAGCAATGCTTATTATATGCAAAATACTTACGTGGTAAAAGTTCTGAAACTATCGTAGAACAAGGTAAACTTGTATATAAAGGTGACAATATAATGCTTGTGGACGGTGAAAACTCTGGTGAAGTTTTCATCGTTCCACAAGACGGTTATATGGGTAGCACTTTCAAGCAACTATGGATAAGTTCCTCTATGCACGAACCTTATGTTTTGGATTTCATACAGTTCTACAAAGAAACTTTGCGCAATTCTAAGAAAGGTGCAGCAATTCCACACCTCAACAAGGAATTGTTTTACGGGCTTTTTATTGGTGTTCCACCACTACAAGAGCAGAGAAGAATAGTTCAGAAGATAGAACAATTATCGCAGTTGCTCAAATAGTTTTTCTATTTGAGCAACAATGCGTTTCTGCTCATTTAAAGGAGGTAAAGGTATCAAGTGCTCAACTAATTTGACACGTGATATGTTTGGTTGGGCACCACCTTCGCCTTTCTTGATAAATGTATCTCGACTTGCCATTAAAAAATAAAATAAGAACCAATTATAAACAATATGTGGAGTACAGCCACAACACGCTTGATTGGTAGTTAATTCCTTGCCTACAATAGCTAACTTTCCTATTGTGGCTCCATACATGGCAATAAGAACGTCACCTATTTTGTTCATACGTAGAGAGTAATCTTGAAAAGCTCTCTGCGTTATTTTTTCTTCTGTATCATATATAATACCATTGTTCAACTCCCCTGTTTTAAGCCATAAAATATTGCCTCCATAATAATCTTGGTTGCTGCGCTGAGGTGTAGAACCTGCGCCCCAATCTCCAATTTGTCCCATTCTTGCCCAAGTCCAACTATTAGGGATTTCAAAAGGTATTTGCTCAGTTATATCCAAGCATTTTTTACCTATCTGCTCATAATACTTGATAAAACCTCATTAATTTTGCCTACTATTCTTCCTTGTTCTGCCATTGGAGGCAGTGGTAAATACAACTCTTTCAGCCGTTCTTTCCCCAGATTATAAAAAGCAGCACCAGACTTCTTAGTTATTCCTCGCATAGCCTCAATTAAGAATGGACTTTGAAGAAAATATGCAAGTAACAAGGAGTGATTAAAGTCTTGAATGTATGGGCTAATGATGAAGACAAAACCACCAGCACTAACATTTTTGTAGTCTTTTTCTATCACTGCCATTTTACCAATATTCTCCAAACTGGTTACAGCAGGAGTAATGATGCTGTTCTTTTTTAGAATGGTATTCGCATTGACAAACTCTTCTGACACAAATACGTCATCATCTTTGAATATATACTTATTGGGTAGAATGTTTCCACCACGTAATATTCTAATGCCTTTCTTGTTTGCGTTTGCTTGCTCTTTTTTGAACGAGGCACCTGTCTGTATTTCCAATAAGTCTTTGACTTTGCACCAAACCCATGTTTCGGGTATTTGAAACGGCAAAAACTCATCAATACAAACAGGACTATCGTCTATCAACTCATAATACTTGTTACGGACTTGTATTTTTCAACAATTCGAGATTGTTCCTTTAAAGGAGGCAATGGAAAAAACAAATCCGTCAAATCGTCTTTATTAAATCCAGCTTGGGCACTTCTAGAATGGTCTTTTACCAAATATTGGTATATGCTTGACTGATAAAACAAGAATAAATACTGTTTATTCACGAACTCAGAGTCAAAAAGAGGAATTACCTTTGCCATCGCTACATTATATGCTCCATCTTTAGCCCAAAAGACTTTACCTAAAGAACCGCCATACCTTGCTAATATAATATCACCTTCTTTTGTTATTTTATTTGCCTTTTCTTTGGGTATATAAACAGGCATAGGATTTGAACCATAATCTCTAATTTGATACAGTCTTATATATCCGGATTTAGGATTATCAACAAACTGAGATTTAGGTGGCTGTGAACCACCTGATATTTCAAACAATTGATTGTGCCTAACCCAACACCATGTTGAAGGTATTTCAAATGGAATCTTATCGTCAATACATTCCATACATTCAGTTGACTTCTCCCAATACTTGTTATCGTCACCACGGAAGATGACGGAAGTAGCCAAAGCGGACTTTTTCAGTTTGCCTTCTTTGACGAGTTTCTGCTTCTCTGTCTTAATCTGCTCCAACAAATCTTGAGCAGTCCCATCCTCTGTAAGATGTGGAACAAGTTTTCCTTGTATTGCTTCTTGTAAAATACTCTTTTTAAGACTTTCTTTTATTGTGATATTCAATTCATCCAACTGGTTCTGAACTTTACTATAAGTAACTGTTCAAAATTAATTTTATAAATATGAATAATTCACGAATAAGTTCG
>ERZ1027266.1276-NODE-1276-length-13370-cov-5.360721_pt1 | contig 13370 bp, 8 predicted proteins | sample MGYA00519257_ERZ1027266 | MGnify/ENA primary metagenome ERZ1027266 (study PRJEB26926, sample SAMN06164683) | human gut metagenome | biome: ENVO:00009003; feature: ENVO:2100002; material: ENVO:00002003 | host: Homo sapiens | place: USA | collected 2012 ... | reverse complement strand
CGTCAGATGTGTATAAGAGACAGAAGTAGGTGTACTTGTTGCGTGCCTGGCTCTCGCCTGCAAAGGCTTCCCACAGGTTTTTCTCGGTCTTGGTACCCTTGAGTTCCATACTCTCTTCTCCTTTTGTTCTTCGGTGTCTGTATCGGCAGCCCCACTGCGGGGCTTCAGGTCCTTGTCTCTGAACAGAGTATACCACAAACGGTGAAGAAAATCAAGAATCATTCCTATTTATTTTGAGAATTGTTTTCAGTTATGCTGTTTCAGGGCGCACACGGCGATGCTCAGGGCGCTCCATGCCGCCTGATACATCAGCACTGCAGCCACGCTCAGCATCCCCACGCTGCCCGCATAGGTCAGCAGGACGGCGATGGCCACCGAGAACCACACCGACACCAGCTGCACCGTGGTAGCGGTCGTCTCGGCGTTCTGGGCCTGCTCTGCGGCCCGCAGACCGCCGGTCAGGCTGGCAAAGCCGTTGGTGCAAAGGATGCAGCAGCCTTCGGAGCCGGTGTCTTTGGCGGTGGCAGCGCCCAGTGCGGCACACTGCTCCTGGTCCAGCAGGACGACCATGCCCTCGGGCAGATGGTAGGCGTCGGTGATGTGCCGTGCGGTCAGGGTGGGGTCCTGGCAGGACACCAGCAGCTGGATATTCTCTTTTTGCAGCTGTTCCAGACTGCGGGCGGCGTTCCGTCCCCCCACATAGCGGAGCACGAACATGGCGTGCAGACTGCCGGACACGGCCAGATAGAGGATCTGCAGCTCGCCGTTCTTGGAATGCTTGGCCTCATATTCCTCGTCGGGCAGGGGAACTTCTTCTTTTTCCATGTACGCACGGGTGCCGATGAGGATGCGGTTGTTGTCGCACCATGCAGAGAAACCGAGGCCGCGATGGACTTCCAGGTCCTTGACCGGGTAGAGGATGTCGGTGCGGTCCTCGATGATCTGGCGGAACAGGCCGCTCAGGGTATTGCAGCACTTGCTCAGGACGCTGGCCGAATAGAGGATGGCCCGGTCGATGCGTCCGCCCTTGAAGATGCGGATGTCCTCGAGCATGGCACTGTCTGGGGTGAACAGCTCATCGGCGTCAGCCTGAACGGTATCCACACCGCCCAGTTCCTCGATCGCCGCCCAGCCGGGGATCACCGCACCCGAGGCAGCGGCAGTCTGCTGCAGCCGCAGGGATGCAAAGCCTGCGATGAGGGTGGAGGACAGAGGCGAACCCATGCAGAGCACAGCGGTCAGCGCCGCAGCGCCGCCGTTGAGGCCGCCGCCAAAGACGCAGAAGACCAGACCGGCCAACACAGCCGCACCCAGCAGGATGTAATTCGTCTTACGGGCGCGGCGCTCACAGGCGCGGGGGCCGAAGCCCTGCTCCACCATCGCGTCGTCCCACTCAGCGGGTCGGCTGAGCAGCACCCAGGGGTCTTTTTCGTCCATGTCCTTGGAGAGGATGCGGATAAGGTCTTTGTCCTTGGCGCGGAACGCACCGCGATGCTCCGGACCAGCCTGCGCCAGTTTGAAGCCGCCCTGGACCGAGGCCAGAAGGACACGGTCGCCCAGCAGTGCAAGGAACAGCCCCAGCGCCGCAATGCCGGACAGAAGGGTGAAGCTGGACGCCTGATAGTTCTGCGCGTTCAGCAGGGCCACAGCGGCCTGCAAAAGCGCAGCGCAGGCTGCCATCGCGGGCATGGTCTCCATGCTGGGGCGTTCGCCCCGCAGACCCTTCAGGCCGTCCCTCACGACGGGCCAGCCCACAGCCAGCGCCAGCGCCAGGAAGAGCAGATCCGCGGCATAGAAGGCCGCCGGGGCAGTTACGGGGTCAAGGCCGCCCAGCGGGCCGACAAGGCCCTCTGCGGCGAGGCCGAAGTGGAGCAGCACCAGTGCAAGGATGCCGCCCAGCGCACAGCGCAATGTAAGGGCCGCGCCCATCTGGTGCAGCCGTTCCCCCACCTGTTCCGGCGTCTCGGGCGTTTTTTCCTCTTCGACAGGCGCTTCCTCGACGGGTGCAGCCTCCGGAGCAGCCGGGGCAGTACCGGCCTCTTCGGCCGGCTGTGCAGGCGCTTCCTCCTTCGGCGGCTCCACCGGAGCCACCTCGTCGCCGTCGTTCAGGAACATGAGCGGCAGGCTCATGCTGTCGTCATTGTCCGGCGGCGTCGCGCGGGCCGGGGCTGCGGGCGCTTTCTCGTCGTCACCCTTGCCGAAGAACTGCATCGCCGGGGCCGCATGGGGCTTCGACACCTTATCTTCTGCAAACACCATCTCGGGCATCGGCACGGCAGGCTTCTCCGGCGCTGCATCCGGCTCTTTTTCTGCGTCCGGTTTCGCTGCAACGACCGGAACTTCCGGGGTGCTTTTTTCCGGTTCTGCGGGCTTCACCGGCTGGGGAGGCTCTTCCTCCTGCGGCGGAAGCTTTGCACCAAACAGCATAGCTTTGAGCGCCTGCATCTCCCGGTCCTCATACTGCTCCTGCGGGGTGCGCGGCTCGTACTGGACCGCCTTTTTCCGGGGCGCGGCCTGCTTTTCTGCCGGCTTTTTCTCCGGCTTGGGAGCAGGCGGCTCCGGCGCTTTGATGGGTTCTGCGGGCTTTTGGGGCTTTTCCGGCTCAGGCTGGGGGGCGCTGACCGGCTCGGCTGGCTTCGGCTGCTCGGGCTTTGGCTCTGCGACTTCCTCTTCCAGCGCCAGGACCAGCTCCAGGTCGGAGGGTTCCTCCGGCTCCTCGCCGCCCAGCTGTATCTCGCCGGTACGGCTCTCTTCGGGTGTGCCGCCTTCCTGCTGTTCGGCCTTTTCACGGCGGAACAGCCGGCCCAGCAGGCTCTTGGGCTTTTCTTCATTCTCATCGTCCCGCCGGGTCATCTCCTCCGGGACCTGGGCTACACTGGTGGTAAAAAAGGTGCGGAATTTTTCTTCGCGGGCGTCGAGCTCTTCCTGCGTCATTTCCTTCCGCTCGTCATCCTTTGGCATCCTGATCTTCCCTCCCTTGTTTCGTTCGGCACGGGCCAGCTCAGCCCTGTGCGGCGCGCTGGCTCTGGATCTCATACAGGATGATGCCTGCGGCCACCGAGACATTGAAGCTGTCCACGCCGGTACCCTGTGCGGTCATATCGAGGCTCACAACGCCGTCGCAGAGCTTTTTGACCAGCTGCGACACACCGCTGCCCTCGCTGCCCAGCACCAGCGCAATGGGGCCGGTGAGGTTGTTCTTGCGCAGGGACACGCCGTCCATGTCGGCGCAGTAGACGAAAACACCCTGCTCCTTGAGGCGGCGGATGGTCTCGCCGATGTTGGCCACACGGGCCACGGGCAGACGCTCAGCCGCACCGGCGCTGGACTTGATGACGGTGGGGGTCACGGATGCGCCGCCCCGCTTGGGGATGACGATGCCGTGAGCGCCGCACAGCAGAGCCGAGCGCATGACAGCGCCCAGATTGTGGGGGTCTTCGATGCCGTCGCTCAGCACGAGGAAGGGCGGTTCGCCCTTCTCTTTGGCAGCAGCCAGCAGGTCCTCCACCGTTGCGTATTCGATCTCACTGGCAAAGGCGGCCACGCCCTGATGGCTCTCGGTGCCGGTCATGAGGCGCAGCTTGTTGGGGTGTACCCGCTTGACGGTGGCACCGGCTTCCTTCGCCATTGCGGTATAGTAAGCGGCCACAGCCGGGGCCATACCCTCGGCCAGCAGCACTGTATCCACGCCGGAGCCGCTCTTCAGCAGCTCTGTGACCGGGTTCTTGCCGTAGACGAGGCTCTCGTTCCGGGGCTGGTCGTCGGCCTTTTCGCGGCGGGGACGGCGGGGCATATTGCGTTCTTCCATGAAGTTCTCCTTCCGTTTCTATCGTAGGACGCCAAAGCCCTTCCGGCCCGGCGTCATCGTATCGCTTCAAACGAGTTTTCAGGGCCGCAGCGCTGTAAAGCTGCATTTTGCGGCAGGCACTGACGCATTTCAGACGTACAGCGCTTATAACTCATCTTGAAGTATAACATAAGCGGCAGGGGTTTGCCATAGAATTGCGCTTTTTCTTCCCGTGAAATTTCTGTGCCGCCCGCCCGGGCAGCGCCTCATGGGAGAAGTGTTGCCTTTTGCGCGCCGGTTATCCGTCTTTTTGCCTGTGGTAAAAGTTTTCCACATTCAGACTGCTTTACCATCCGTATATCCGCCCTGTTTTTTCCACAAGTTGAAAACCCTGTGGAGAAAGTTCAAAACTCAAGCATTCAAGCCTGTTTTCCGGGTGGAATTCCACACTTTCCACAAGGTTTTCCACAATCTTATCTCGACAGGCTCAGAACCCTTCATACATTTTGTAATTTTCAAGTCAGAATTATGACAAAATTTTGAAGCAGAGCGGCACTTGTTTTGCCTTTTTATCCAACATCATTTTGACGAATGTGGATCCCTGTTGAAAATCGTCTGCTTTGGTGCCTCCGCCGCCGGTCTGGCCGGATGTTGTCGAAGTCTGTATAAAATGTTGCATCCCACTTATTTCTCTGTCTTTCGAGCACACCGCTGGCCGAGAAAGCTTCGGTTTGGTTACAAAAACTCTCCGGTGGATTGATTTTACCCGCTGTTTGGGGTATACTTAGGGTGCAACTTCGTTAAACCATGCACAAAGCGGTGTGTGGGTACGAACAGACCCCGATAATTTTTGGAGGTAATAATAATGTTGGTAAATGCAACCGAAATGCTCATCAAAGCTCGTGACGGCCACTACGGTGTGCCTCAGTTCAACATCAACAACCTGGAGTGGACCAAGGCCGTTCTGACCGCCTGCGAGGAGATGAAGAGCCCCGTCATCCTGGGTGTCTCCGAGGGTGCCGGCAAGTACATGACCGGCTTCAAGACCGTCGCTGCTATGGTCGATGCAATGGTCGATTCCATGGGCATCACCGTTCCCGTCGCTCTGCATCTGGATCACGGCACCTACGAGGGCTGCAAGGCCTGCGTTGATGCTGGTTTCTCCTCCATCATGTTCGACGGCAGCCACTACTCCATCGAGGAGAATGTGGAGAAGACCAAGGAGCTGGTCGCTCTGGCACACTCCAAGGGTATGAGCATCGAAGCCGAGGTCGGCTCCATCGGCGGCGTCGAGGACGGCGTTGTGGGTAATGGCGAGATCGCTGACCCCGCAGAGTGCGCAAAGATCACCGATCTGGGCATCGACTTCCTGGCTGCCGGCATCGGCAACATCCACGGCGTTTACCCCGCCAACTGGAAGGGCCTGGACTTTGAGGCTCTGGACCGCATCCACAAGGCTACCAACAACATTCCTCTGGTCCTGCACGGCGGCACCGGCATCCCCGACGAGATGATCCAGAAGGCCATCAGCCTGGGCGTTTCCAAGATCAACATCAACACCGAGTGCCAGCTGGTCTTTGCTGAGGCCACCCGCAAGTACATCGAGGCTGGCAAGGATCAGCAGGGCAAGGGCTTCGACCCCCGCAAGCTGCTGGCTCCCGGCGCTCAGGCCATCGTTGACAAGTGCAAGGAGAAGATCGAGCTGTTCGGCTGCGCAGGCAAGGCCTGAGCAGAAGCGCATCTCCTGAGCACATTCCCGCCCCATAAATGATACTGCCCCGCTGTTCTGTGCATCACAAAACAGCGGGGCATTTTTTTGTAAGCCAGTCCGCAAAAAGGGGGCTGCTGCACCGGTTTTTCCCGTGTGCCGCAGCCCCTCTTCTTTACTGGTTCAATTTTGCAAACGCTTCCCGCACATCGCCGGAGAAGTAGAGCGTGCCCAGCGCGCACACGGGGCCGGTGCCCCCAAGGGCGACCGCCCGGGCCACACCGGCTTCAATGGTGGGAGCAGGCTCAGCCCTGCCGCCCCGGGCGCGGATCTGTTCGGCCAGCGTCTCAGCGGGCATGGCGCGGGGGGTATGGGCCGCTACGGTGACGAACTGCCCGGCCAGCGGCAGGAGCAGTGCCAGCATCTCGTCCACATCCTTATCCGCCATGATGCTGAGCAGGAACACGAACTTCTGCCCCGGAAAGCGGTCCCGCAAGCTCTGCACGGTGGCCCGCATTCCGTGGGCGTTGTGGCTGCCATCCAGCAAAAAGGCGGGCGAATGCCGCAGCAGCTCGAACCGGCCCGGCCAGCGCACCTGTTCCAGACCGGCGCGGATGGCGCTGTCCGGGATGTTCCAGCCCCGGCTGCGCAGCACCCGCAGGGCCGTAATGGCCGTGGCGGCGTTCCGGGGCTGATAGCTGCCGATCAGGGGCAGGCGGATGCCGTTCAGGCCGTCAAAATCAAAGGTGACAGCATCCAGATCTCCGTCCTCGATGGTCAGCCTGCTGAGATTTACCACGGTCAGCGGCGCGTGCCGCTCTGCCGCCGTACGGGCGATGACGGCATCGGCCTCGGGCACACCGCCATAGCTCACCACCGGACTGCCCGGCTTGATGATGCCCGCCTTGGCCGATGCGATATCGGCCAGGGTGGGGCCCAGCTCCTTTACATGATCCATGCCCAGCGCCGTGATGACCGCGCACTCCGGCGGGTCGATGACGTTGGTGGAATCCAGCGTGCCGCCCAGGCCCACCTCTAGCACCACGATGTCGCATTTCGTCTCAGCGAACCAGAGCATCCCCAACGCCGTGATGATCTCGAACTCGGTGGGGATATCGGTCATGGCATCGGCAGCGGGCTTCACACGCTCCACCAGCCGCACCAGCGCCTCGTCCGGGATCTGTTGGCCGTTTACCTGAATGCGCTCGTTGAACCGGTTGATAAAGGGCGAGGTATACAGGCCCACCCGGTAACCCGCCGCCTGCAGGCAGGAGGCCAGCATGGCTGCCGTGCTGCCCTTGCCGTTGGTGCCCGCCACATGGATGAATTTCAGCTGCTTGTGCGGATCTCCCAGTGCGGCCAGCAGGGTGCGGGTGCGGGTCAGGCCCGGCTTGTGCCCCGCCCACTGGACGGCGTGGATATAGTTCAGCGCTTCTTCATAGTTCATTGTGCAATGCCTCGGATCGTTTTGTTTTCCAGCAGCAGGCGCACCAGTACGGTGTTCACCGCTGCCAGGACCAGCGCGTTGGGAATGCGGGTCACCAACACGCTCCACGGATAGTTATAGAAGAGGTGGAGTGCCAGCGAGTTGATGACAATGGAGCCCACCGCATGGCCGGCAAACACGCTGATCTGGGTGCGCAGGCCCAGCCGCAGGTTGGGCAGGGCGCGCCAGAGAAGGCCCGCCGTCAGGCCGATGGAGCCTGCTCCCAGCGTGATCAGCGGATTGATGGCGTAGCCGGAAAGGGTGCCGCCGATCATATCGGCCACTGCACCCACGGCAAAGCCCTCCACCGGCCCGAACAGCACAGCGGCCAGCAGGGTGGGCAGGCTGCCCAGGTTGAACCGGACAAAGCCGGTGGAAATGCTCAGCACCCGGGCAAACACGATGCTCATGGCAGTGAGCAAGGCCAGCATGGTGAGCTTGCGGACGGAATTTCTGGAATGGTTCATATCAATTGTCCTCCCCTGTTTCGGGAACTGCGGGGCGGGCAATGCAAAACGCCCTCCCCTGTGACAAACCGCACAAAGGAGGGCGTGATTCAACGGTTCACATCCAGACGGGGCCGCAGACGGCCCCGTCTGCACCCAAGTCCATGCAGCAGCGGGATGCAGGCCATGCACCGCGGGTCTTACCTTCGTCCGCAGCACAACTCCCCGTTGATGCGGCACTTAACGCGCATGGCCTTACTCTGTTGATGGTCTTATTATATGCCTTTTTCCGGCCCATTGCAACCACAACTCCCATCATCTTTCCCAATTCGTGGGGCAGATTTTTGGCGGGGTGCACAATTCCGGCCTACACAAAAAGCCCTCCGGTGCGTCTCGTCCCGGAGGGCTTTGGGGTACAAATGGGCTGGTCAATTACTGCACATCGGTCAGCTCAGCCAGCTTGTGGAAGATCTCGGTGTTGTCATACACGCCGCAGAACTTGTCTGCACCCTGGCCACGGGCGTAGAGGTTCACCATGGCACCGGTGTGGGCGTAGGTGGTGTGATCCACACCGGACTTGTGGTTGATGGTGTGGCAGATGGCCATGCTGAAGGGGATGTAGGTGCCATACAGCTCGTAATCCTGCTGGCTCATCTTGCTCTGGCTGGAAGAGCCGACCTTGAGGGTGCGCTCGTAAGCGGTGCGCAGGTTCTCCACCTCGTAGTCGGTCAGCAGCAGCTTGCCTGCGTTGGCGGCATCGGGGTCGGTGGGCAGGGTCAGGCCGAAGTTTGCCTTCACGTCCTGCATAGCGGTCTCAAAGGGAGTCTGATTCTTCACGTAGTTGTTCACATAGGTAGAATCGAACTTTGCGTAGGACATCTTCTGGTGGGCCAGATTGGTCAGGAAGGTATCGTAGTTGGTGGTCTTGTAGCCAATGCCCAGACCGCCGGTCTCGTGGTCAGCAGTCACCAGGATCAGGGTGTCATCGGGGTGCTGGGCGTAGAACTCCACAGCGGCCTGCACCGCGTTGTGCATCTCGATCACATCATGGATGGAGGCAGCGGCATCGTTGGCGTGGCAGGCCCAGTCGATCTTGCCGGACTCCACCATCATAAAGAAGCCGTTGCTGTTGTCCAGCAGCTCAATGCCCTTGCGGACATAGTCGGTCAGCTGCCACTCTCCCGGAGCGGCATCCATGGCGTAGTTCATGGCCTTGCCGTCGGCCAGGTTCTCGGCAATGATCAGGGTCTTGCCTGCCCCGGCCTTCAGGGCAGCAGCACCGGCCTGGGTGGTGACAACGTTGTAACCAGCCTGTGCAGCCACCTCGTGGTTGTTGGGGCCGGTGCCATCGCCGTTCACCTTCTGGAACTCGCCGCCTGCGAAATACTCAAAGCCGGAGTTTGCCAGCTCCACGCCGATCTGATAGTAGTTCTTGCGGGTCTTCTGGTGTGCATAGAAGGCAGCAGGGGTGGCGTGGTCAATATTCACCGTGGAAACAATGCCAACCTTGTAGCCCTTCTGCTTATGGAGCTTCTCCGCAATGGTCTCATAGGGCACATCACGGGTCCAGGGGCACATATTGATGACACCGCTCTCGGTCTTTTTGCCGGAGGCGATGGAGGTGGCGGTGGAAGCGGAGTCCGGGCAGAAGGAGGTGCTGTCGTAGGTGGTCACGCTGCCCACCTCCGGGAACTGGGTAAAGCTCAGCTCTGCCTCGGTGATGGCACCGTTGTTGGTGACAGTGCCCTGATAGAAGCGAGCAGACTGGATCTGGGCGGTGCCCATGCCATCGCCGATGAACAGGAAGATGTACTTGGGCTTCTTCTGGAACAGGCCAAAGCAATTCTCCTCGTCAGCTGCGGTGGAAGCAGCCGGAGCGGCAGCGTTTGCAGCCACGGGGGCAGCAGTCATCAGACCGGCGGCAGATGCCACAGCACCCACTTTCAGGAAGTTGCGGCGGGACATTTTATGTTCTTTCATACGATAATTCCTCTCTTATCCTGAGCCCTCCCGGGCCCTGTTGCAATGTTTCTTGGGAACGGTTCTATTGTACCCGTTCGGAGAAAGAGGGGAAACCATGGTAGGGCAAATCTTAGGTAAACCTTGGGCAATGAAAAACAGGCATTGGTAAAAAACAGGTGGTCTTTGTAAAATCGAGCCTTTCCTGCCCGCGGGCTCTTCCACTCCGTCAGGATTCACCCCGGATCGGTTGCATCCGGTGGGCAAATCGTGTATACTGTAACCCGATTTTTATTTGCGGAGGGAGGGGTACACATGTCCGTTTTGTGTCTGGGCGAAGTCTGGCTGGAGCTGAACGCCGCCACGGCTCCGGAGCTGACGGAGACGTTCCGGGCGCAGACCGGCGGCTGGGGCGCAGGCTTCTGCCGCCAGTACGCCGCATTGGGCGGGCAGGCGGCTCTGCTGGCCCAGCTGGGAGCCGACCCCTTTGGCCGTAAGCTGGCGGCCCGGCTTGCCCGGGATGGTGTGGATTGCTCCCTGCTCTGCTTCACGGATGCCTTCCCCACGCCGGTGGTGTTCACCGGAGCAGACACCGCTCTGCCCTACCGTGCCCACACCGCCGGGCTGGCCCTTGGGCCGGAACAGCTGGAGGCCGCCCCGTTCCGGGGAGCCTCTGCCTTCTGCTTTTCCTCCGCCGGGCTGGTGGACAGCCCCCTGCGGCTGGCCCACCTCGAGGCCCTTGCCGCCGCCCGGGATGCCGGGGCGCTCTGCTGCTATCTTCCCCGGCTGGCGCAGGCCGCGCCCTACTGGCCGCAGCGGGAGGCCCTGTGCCAGACCGCCCTGCAGTTTCTTGACCGGGCAGACGTTCTCTTTTTAGAGGAGAGCGACCTGCTCCTCCTCTTCGGCTCCCGGGAACTGCGCACAGCCCTGTTTGCTCTGTTCACCGGCCATGTGCAGCTGATCTTTTTCTACAAAAAGGACAGGATTCTCGCCTTTACACGCAATGTTATGGCTTCTGCCGCAAAAAAAGACCAGAGCCCCGCTCTGGTCTTGTATCGGATGGAAAAGATGGGGATTCATGTAATCGATTTGCCACAGTTAAGGGAGCATGTATTAGAACAGTTACTGAGTAACGATGCAAACACAACGGAATGCCAAGGGCTCCCCTACTAGGGGAGCTGGCGAGCGAAGCGAGACTGAGAGGTTTAACCCGGACGCTGGCGAGCGAAGCGAGACTGAGAGGTTTGATCCGTAGCCAAACAAAAACAGCCAGCGCCGTGGAAAGGAGGAGAAAGCGGCGCTGGCTGTGTATGAGAACTCCCAAACATTTGCGGCTGTCAGGAGATGGTTGGTAGTCTGTCCACCGCCTTGGCTATTGCCTCGCATCAGCAGGGGACAGTGTTTTTTAAAGGGGCCGCGCCGCCCGGTTTCTGCCGGAGATGCGCGGTTTTCATTGCCTGCATGGCATCTTGGGAGGATGTTTTTCTGTTCCTCCCTGACTGCACCCTTATTGTACAGGATAAAAATGGAGTTTCTTTGTGAGGAATTTGAACAAATTGAAAATAAACGGAGCCGCTGCACATCATTTTGTACAGCGGCTCCGTTTTTTACGCTTTTTCTTTAATTTTCAGCCAGATTACCGGTGTAGAGCTGGTAGTACTTGCCCTTTTTGGCGATCAGCTCGTCGTGGCTGCCGCGCTCGATGATGCGGCCCTGCTCCAGAACCACGATGCAGTCTGCATTGCGGACGGTAGACAGGCGGTGGGCAATGACAAAGCTGGTGCGGCCATACATCAGGCCGTCCATGCCCCGCTGGACCAGCGCCTCGGTGCGGGTATCAATGGAGGAGGTCGCCTCGTCCAGGATCAGCACCGGGGGATCGGCAACCGCGGCGCGGGCAATGGCCAGCAGCTGGCGCTGCCCCTGCGACAGGTTTGCACCGTCGTTGGTCAGCATGGTGTTGTAGCCATCGGGCAGACGCTTGACAAAGCCATCGGCATTGGCCAGCTTTGCGGCGGCAATGCACTCCTCATCGGTGGCATCCAGGCGGCCATAGCGGATGTTCTCCATGACCGTGCCGGTGAACAGGTGGGTATCCTGCAGAACGATGCCCAGAGAGTGGCGCAGGTCGTCCTTTTTGATCTTGCGGATGTTGATGCCATCATACCGGATCTTGCCGTCTGCGATATCGTAGAAGCGGTTGATCAGGTTGGTGATGGTGGTCTTGCCGGCACCGGTGGAGCCGACAAAGGCGATCTTCTGGCCCGGGCGGCCATAGAGGTTGATCCCGTGCAGAACGGTCTTTTCCGGCACATAGCCAAAATCGACATCGGTAAAGGTGATGTCACCCGCCAGCTTGTGGTAGGTGGTGGTGCCGTCGTGGTGGGGATGCTTCCAGGCCCAGATGCCGGTGCGCTCGTTGGCCTCCACGAGGTTGTCGTCCTTGTCGTACTTGGCGTTGATGAGGGTGACATAGCCCTCATCGGTCTCGCTGGGCTCATCCATCATCTTGAAGATGCGCTCTGCACCGGCCAGTGCCATGATGATGCTGTTGGCCTGCATGGACACCTGACTGATGGGCATATTGAAGCTCTTGTTCAGGGACAGGAACGCCATGACAGTACCCAGCGTGACGCCGCCCATGCCGGTGACGGCCATGGCTGCACCCACCAGAGCGCAGATGGCGTAGCTGATGTTGCCCAGCTGAGCGTTGACGGGCATCATGATGTTGGCGAAGCTGTTGGCCTGCTTGGCGCTGTCCTTGAGCTTGTCGTTCAGCTCGCGGAAGCCCTCGAGGGCCTTCTGCTCGTGGGTGAAGACCTTGACGACCTTCTGACCTTCCATCATCTCTTCGATGTAGCCGTTCACTTTGCCGAGGTCGCGCTGCTGTGCGATGAAGTACTTGCCGCTCTGCTGGGTGATCTTCTTGGAGCAGAAGAGCATCAGGGCCACCATCAGCATGGTGACGATGGTGAGCTGCCAGCTCAGCATGCACATGCTGGCAAAGACGGAAACGATGGTGATGGCGCTGGACACCAGCTGCGGGATGCTCTGGCTGAGCATCTGGCGGAGGGTATCGACGTCGTTGGTGTAGACGGACATGATGTCGCCGTGCGGATGGGTGTCAAAGTAGCGGATGGGCAGGCTCTCCATGTGGGTGAAGAGCTGGATGCGCAGGTTGCGCAGGGTACCCTGGGTGACGTTGACCATGATGCGGGCGTTGAGCCATGCAGCGAGGATACCCACCACATAGATGCAGCCGACGCGCACCAGCGCACCAGCCAGCGGTGCAAAGCTGGGGTCCTGCTGCTGGGTCATGGGGATGATATAGTCGTCGATAAGGGTCTGCAGGAACAGGCTTGCCTGCACATTGGCCAGCGCACTGACCACGATGCAGATGAGCACGAGGATGCAGTGAGGCAGATAGTGCTGGAACACCTCTGCCATGATGCGCTTGAGCAGCTTGCCCGGGTTCTCGACCTTCGGACGCGGGCCTCCCATGCCGCGGGGGCCGGGGCCATGGACGACTTTTGCTTTCTGTTCTGCCATTACTGCTCACCTCCCTGCTTGTCGAAGTCACCGCCGCCCTGAGTCTGGCTGTTGTAGACTTCCTGATAGATCGCGTTGTTCTTCAGCAGTTCCTCGTGGGTGCCGAGGCCGTTGATCTGGCCGTTGTCCAGCACGAGGATGCGGTCGGCATCCTGCACCGAGGAAATGCGCTGCGCAATGATGATCTTGGTGGTGCCGGGGATCTCCTCACGGAACGCCTTCCGGATCTTTGCGTCGGTGGCGGTATCCACGGCACTGGTGGAGTCGTCGAGGATGAGGACCTTCGGCTTGCGCAGCAGGGCGCGGGCGATGGTCAGACGCTGTTTCTGGCCGCCGGACACGTTGGAGCCGCCCTGCTCGATCCAGGTGTTGTACTTGTCCGGGAAGCGCTCGATGAACTCATCGGCGCAGGCAAGCTTTGCCACACGGATGCAC
>ERZ1027266.1274-NODE-1274-length-13390-cov-19.722535_pt1 | contig 13390 bp, 16 predicted proteins | sample MGYA00519257_ERZ1027266 | MGnify/ENA primary metagenome ERZ1027266 (study PRJEB26926, sample SAMN06164683) | human gut metagenome | biome: ENVO:00009003; feature: ENVO:2100002; material: ENVO:00002003 | host: Homo sapiens | place: USA | collected 2012 ... | reverse complement strand
GGTGTAGTAAGTTTGAAGAGACTTCTTAATCAATCAAATTTAAAGAGTTGGAGCTCCAAAATGATTAAAAAGTCTCTTGAGGCTTATTTTTTTACCTTAAAGAACAAAATTGTATTTTGTAAAAAACAATTTCAAAACATGTCCGTATTTTGTTTCGTCAGTACAGAGATTGTGTAAGGAACTTTAAAAAGATGACACGAAATCAAAAAAGATGCAGTAAGGGGGCTGTAAAAAGACCTCTGAGCATTTCGTTTAGTGTAAGAATCTTTTTTACTTCTTACACGAACCTTGAAAACGAAACAGCCTGCCCGTAGTGATACCAGAACTGAATAGGCATTCAGCGTGTCTTTTTTGGTTAATACGTCCCGGAAACATCAGAACCCGGTACAGGAACGGATATGGGATGAGAACAGGCAATTAATAAACAAAGGAAGGAGGACATCTGACTATGACAGAGAAACAGGGATTCATGACAGCGTTGTATGAACGTCTTAGTCGTGATGATGAATTAAACGGGGAATCCAACAGTATTTCAAACCAGAAGAAACTGCTGGAACAATATGCAAAAGAACATGGATTTACCAATCTTGTTCATTTTACTGATGATGGTATCTCCGGTACAAGATTTGATCGCCCAGGCTTTCTTGCCATGATGAAAGAAGTAGAGTCGGGGAAAGTCGGAACGATTCTGATTAAAGATTATTGTGCGATAATAGGACTAAATCAGAAAGACCTTGAAAACCAAGGCATTCTGGCTTAGTCCCTTCTTTTTTTGACCGAAAACAAAGGACTTTCACAATAATCAAGCAAGCCGGAGGGTGCCGCTGCACACTTCCGGCAGAAGGAGGATATAGTGGGTGCTATCAAAGTCTTCTTGAAGGAGGTTCTGCTTCCAATCGCGCTTGCGTTCTGCCTCGCGTCATTTCTCAAGCCGATCTATATGCCTGACGGCGTATGCGACTACTTTCTTATGTGGATCTGCGTTGGATTACCGTTCGGCATCCGGAGGATGTGCCTCTGGCTCGTTCCCAGCGGCTACGGTATCTCCGGCTCAGTCGGCATCTTCGCATTGAACTTAATCATAGGCGGTCTTATCGGAGGACTTGCCTTCTTCATCGGGCTGCTGCTCGGTGTCATTCATACCATCCGAGAAATCATCTGAACTACATCGTAAACGAAGAGGGTTTGTTTCTTCTCCAATTTGGAGTAAGAAGCAAACCCTCTTTTTTTGTTGCCCAAAAGCCGGAATATTTGCTGGCGATGCGGCGAAGGAAAGGAGTTTTTAAGTATGAAACGCATGACAGCCGGTGATCTGCAAGCACTGGAATTGCTGATGCAGACCACACCCGGCTTTGAGCATTTTGACAGCGGCGCGGATGGCATTCTCCCTGAGTGCCGAAGCTGCCGCTTTCACTGTCCTCACTGGAAATATCAATCCTGCGTGTTTGCAGAGTGTCCTTACTGCTGCAATCCCGTTTCAACCCTCAAAAATCAAAGTGGCACATCTGCTGCCGGAAAGGAAGTCAGTCATGGATAACAAAATCGAAGTCTTCAAGAATGAACAGTTCGGTGAGGTGCGAACGATCCTCGAAGGGGAAACACTCCTGTTCTGCGGTTCAGATATTGCGAAAGCACTTGGATATGCCCGACCCGGAAAGGCAATTATTGATCACTGCAAGGGTGTCCTAAAACGGGACACCCTTACAAGCGGTGGTATGCAGTCCCTTTCCTATATACCGGAGGGCGATGTTTACCGACTGATTGTTCACAGCAAACTCCCTGCTGCTGAGAAGTTTGAACACTGGCTGTTCGATGAAGTTGTCCCCACCATCCGCAAGACAGGCGGCTACATGACAGACTCCCTTCTGGAGCGTATTCAGAAGGAACCAGCGGTCATTGTAGAGTTCGCTCAAGCGTTGATTCTGGAAAAGAATCGCGTGAAGGCTCTTGAGTGTGAGTTGAACACGGCAAAGCCCAAAGCCGATTACTACGACGCCTTCATCAATCCGGATGACTGCACCAATATCCGAACGACGGCGAAGGAACTGAAAATCCCGGAGCGCAAGTTCGTCCAGTTCCTTCTCAGGGAGAAGTACCTGTTCCGATCTCCCTCCGGTCAGCTTCTTCCCTACAACAAGGACAGCAATGCCGGACTGTTCATCGTCCGCGATTTTGTGACGTACTGCTACACCGGTTCTCAGACCTACTTCACGCCGAAGGGCAAGGACGTTATCCGGGTTAAAATCCAGAAAAAGTTCGGTGAAGAGCTGCTTCTCAAGATGGCAAGGTGATCTCTGTGGCAGTCTATCGCGTAAACAAGAATCGTGGATATACCGTCATGGCGAACTTCCACCTTCGAGACAAGAGCCTGTCACTCAAGGCAGTCGGTCTTCTCTCAAAGATGCTCTCGTTCAATGATGGCTGGAAGTTCTCAACCAAGGGGCTTTCCGCAATCTGCAAGGAAGGTCCGGATGCCATTCTTTCCGCGCTCCGTGAGCTTGAGACACACGGCTACCTCGTCAGGCACCGGCAAAGAGACGGTAAAGGCAGGATGAGCAGCACAATCTTTGAGATATACGAAGAGCCGCAGGAGTCCACGCCAGAACGGGAAATGCCACACACGGAAAATCCATGTGTGGAGAAGCCGGATGTGGATAATCCACACGGGGATAAGTCCGCACAAATAAATACTGATCAAGTAATTACCCAAGAAAGAAATACTCTCTCAAAGAACTATCAATCCATCAATCTTGATGGGATGGACAGGATGGATGAGCGAAGCGAGTATGAAGAGATTATCAAAGAGAATCTTGATTACGACATTCTCTGTCAGGATCCGAAGTTCGATAAAGACCGCTTCCGGGAGATCATGGACATCATGCTGGATGCCGTCTGCTCTACCGCTCCGACCATCCGTATCAATGGCGAGGATATGCCGCAGCAAGTGGTTAAGTCCCGCTTTCTCAAGCTGAATAGCAGCCACATAGAGTACGTTCTGGAAGCAATGAACAAGAACCCGTCAGACATCCGTAATATCCGGGCGTACCTGTTGACCGCTCTGTATAACGCCTCTCTGACGATAGACAATTACTACTCCGCGCTCGTCAATCATGATTTCTACGGGCAGGACAGATCGGCAGGGTCAAAGAAGCCGAAGACCTACGATTATAGCCTTTGTGAAGACACTCTTTAATGAATACCATCGTGAGCAATGCTCGGAAAGGAGGACAGTGTAAATGAAAATCATCTATCGCCGGATTGTGCCGCCTTAGCTGAGGCAGCATTCCCATAATCATTCCAACGAAAGGAGGTAAACGCCGCAATGCAGGATGAAGTCAACACCAAAGTTGTTGCAATCATGATCAAGGGCGGCAAAATCTCAGCCGAGGTGCTGAAAAAGGCACTGGACAAGTTCGTGCAGGAGATTGAGAAGGCGCAGAAGCAGATGCAGCAGCCAAAAACCTATCGCGGCAAGCAGTCCATCAAGCATCTGATGAGCCAGAATGCCGCCATCTCCAACATTGAAGTGACGGACGGCAACATCAAGTCCTTTGAGCGTACTGCCAGCAAATACGGTCTGGACTTTGCGCTCAAGAAGGACGTTTCCGTTGAGCCGCCCAGCTATCTTGTCTTCTTCAAGGGACGAGATGTTGATGTGATGACCGCCGCGTTCAAGGAGTTCTCCGCCAAGACGGTCAAGCAGAAGGAACAGCCGTCCATCCGGCACAAGCTGGATCAGGAGAAAGCCCAGAGTAAGGCGCAGCACAAGGAGAAGGTCAAGGTCAAAACCAAGGATCGGGGTGTGGAGCTGTGAACAAGTCCGATGTGAAGAAGCTCATTCTTCTGAACCTCCCGTATGTCTTTGCCTTTTACTTTGCGGATAAGATCGCCGCCGTGTTTCGTCTCGCCCCCGGCACAGAGTTCATTGACAAGCTGACAAACGGCTTTGCCTTGTTCGGCTCTGCCTTTGCAAATCCGCTGCCCAGCTTTCATCCCGTCGATCTGCTCATCGGTTTGATTGCCGGTGCGCTGCTCAAGCTGGCGGTTTATGTCAAGGGCAAAAACCGCAAAAAGTTCCGGCAGGGCGAAGAATACGGATCTGCACGATGGGGCAAGCCGGAGGACATCAAGCCGTACACGGATCCGGAGTTCTCGAACAATGTCATCCTAACGCAGACGGAGTTCCTGACCATGAACAGCCGCCCGAAGCAGCCGAAATACGCCCGCAACAAAAATATCCTTGTCATCGGCGGTTCCGGCTCAGGTAAGACGCGCTTTTTCGTGAAGCCAAACCTGATGCAGATGCACAGCAGCTATGTTGTGACTGACCCGAAGGGGACGGTGCTGGTGGAGTGCGGCAAAATGCTTGAAAAGGGCGGCTACATTATCAAGTCGCTGAACACCATCAATTTCCGGAAATCCATGCACTACAACCCGTTCAGCTATATCCGCAGTGAGAAGGACATTCTCAAGCTGGTCAATACCATCATCGTCAACACGAAGGGAGATGGCGATAAGTCCGGCGAAGATTTTTGGGTAAAGGCAGAAAAGCTCTACTACACAGCCCTCATCGGCTACATCTGGTACGAAGCACCCGACCACGAGAAAAACTTTACTACTCTGCTCGAAATGATCAATGCCTCAGAAGCCAGAGAGGACGATGAGACCTTCAAGAACCCCGTGGATGTCATGTTCGATGAGCTGGAAGCCCGCGACCCTGACCACTTTGCGGTCAAGCAATACCGCAAATACAAGCTGGCGGCGGGCAAAACCGCCAAGTCGATTTTGATTTCCTGCGGTGCAAGGCTTGCGCCCTTCGACATCGCAGAGCTGCGGGAGCTGATGAGCTACGATGAGATGGAGCTGGACACCATCGGAGACCGAAAGACGGCGCTGTTCGTCATCATTTCCGACACCGATGACACCTTCAATTTCGTCGTAGCAATCATGTATTCCCAGCTCTTTAACCTTCTCTGCGACAAGGCAGATGACGTTTACAACGGACGGCTTCCCGTCCATGTTCGCTGTCTGCTGGATGAGTTTGCGAACATCGGTCAAATCCCGAAGTTTGATAAGCTCATCGCAACCATCCGCAGCCGGGAAATCTCGGCGTCAATCATCTTGCAGTCCCAGTCTCAGCTCAAGACCATCTACAAGGATGCGGCGGACACCATCACGGGCAACTGTGACTGCACCCTTTTCCTCGGCGGAAAAGAAAAATCGACCCTCAAGGAAATCAGCGAGGTGCTGGGTAAGGAAACAATCGACCTTTACAACACCTCAGAAACCCGTTCCAACAACAACTCCTATGGCTTGAACTATCAGAAGACCGGCAAGGAACTGATGTCTCAGGATGAGATCGCCGTCATGGACGGAGCAAAGTGCATTTTGCAGCTTCGAGGCGTGAGACCTTTTCTCAGTAACAAATACGACATTACGAAGCATCCAAAGTACCGGCAGCTCTCCGACTACGATAAGCGGAACGCCTTTGACATCGAGAAGTACCGGCAGCACAAGCTGGTAGTCAAGCCCGATGACACATTCGACCTCTATGATATGGGCGAGGTCGAAGCGGATTAAAGCCCCGTCGCTGCACTGCGCAGTGGGTAAAGCCTGATGGCTCCCAAAGCAGAACAGCGACGGGGCTTCTTTTTTTATGCCCATTTTCAAAAATACACAACCAATCTTTTTCAAATCAAGGAGGAAAATCTATGGCTTTCATCAATCAGGCTGTCACGGTTCTTCAGACGCTCGTTATCGCCCTCGGCGCAGGTCTCGCAGTGTGGGGTGTTGTCAACCTCATGGAAGGCTACGGCAACGACAACCCCGGCGCCAAGTCTCAGGGCATCAAGCAGCTCATGGCTGGCGGTGGTGTGGTGCTGATCGGCACGACCCTCATCCCTCTGCTCTCCGGTCTGTTCGGTTAATCCGGCAGCCGCGCAGAAGTAACCATCGGGGCGGGTGCTGGAAAAGGCACTCGCCCTTCACAATTCACCAACGATTTAAGGAGGAAATTCAAGTATGGCATTTATCAATCAGGCAGTTACGGTTCTCCAGACGCTTGTTATCGCCCTCGGCGCAGGTCTTGCGGTGTGGGGTGTTGTCAACCTCATGGAAGGCTACGGCAACGACAACCCCGGCGCTAAGTCTCAGGGCATCAAGCAGCTCATGGCTGGCGGCGGTGTGGTGCTGATCGGCACGACCCTCATCCCCCTGCTCTCCGGTTTGTTCGGCTAATCCACGGCAAGCCCAGCTTAACCGAAGGGTGGTGAAATATTGGGCAGCATTTTAGAAAAGATCGAACAGGCTCTCAAGGATATGCTGATCGGATGGATCGAGAGCAACCTGACCAATATGTTCACCGATGTCAACGAGAAGGTAGGAACGATTGCAGCCGAAGTTGGGCAAACACCGTCCGGCTGGAACGGCGGCGTGTACCAGATGATCCGGGGACTATCCGAAAACGTGATAGTCCCCATCGCTGGTATCATCATCACCTTCGTTTTGTGCTACGAGCTGATTTCCATGATCACCGAGAAAAACAACCTTCACGATATGGACACATGGATGTTCTTCAAGTGGTTTTTCAAGGCGGCTGTGGCGATCTATCTCGTAACACACACGTTTGACATCGTGATGGCAGTATTCGACATCGGGCAGAACGTGGTTTCCGGTGCAGCCGGAGTCATCCATGGCAACACCAGTATTGATATTGATTCGACGATTGCGCAGATGCGTACCGGCATGGAGAACATGGGCGTCGGAGAACTGCTCGGACTGTCGATAGAAACGCTTCTGATCAGCTTGTGCCTCAAAATCATGGCGATCCTCATTACGGTCATTCTCTACGGGCGCATGATTGAGATTTACTGCACCGTGAGCATTGCACCTATTCCCATCGCAACCATGAGCAACCGCGAATGGGGCAGCATCGGCACGAACTATCTGAAAGGCTTGTTCGCTCTGGCATTTCAGGGCTTCCTCATCATGGTCTGTGTCGGCATCTATGCGGTGCTGATCAACGGCATGATCATCGCAGACAACATTCATTCGGCTCTGTTCTCTGTGGCAGCGTACACGGTTATTCTGTGCTTCTCGCTGTTCAAGACCGGAAGCCTTGCAAAATCCATCTTCCATGCGCACTAAGGAGGTCGGCAGCATGAAGAAGTACAGCATCATCTACGCCGATCCCCCTTGGGCGTATCGGACTTACTCCAAGAAGGGACAGGGACGGTCGGCGGAAAGCCACTACCCGACAATGTGCATTGAGGACATCAAGGCACTTCCGGTCGGTGAGCTTGCCGCGAAGGACTGCGCCCTGTTTCTCTGGATCACGTTCCCGTGCCTCTGTGAAGCACTCGAAGTGCTGACGGCATGGGGCTTTTCTTATAAGACCGTGGCTTTTGTATGGGTGAAGCAAAACCGCAAGAACGATGACCTCTTCACCGGCATGGGGTATTGGACAAGGGCAAACGCGGAAATCTGCATCCTTGCCACAAAGGGACACCCGAAGCGAGTTGACGCCGGTGTGCGTCAGGTCATCCTCAGCCACATCGAAGAGCATTCCAAAAAGCCGGATGAAGCGCGGGAGCGCATTGTTCGGCTCATGGGAGACCTTCCCCGCGTAGAGCTTTTTGCCCGTCAGTCTCCCGAAGGCTGGGACGTTTGGGGCAACGAGGTCGAATGCACGGCACATCTTCCAATGGAGGAAACACCATGCTGCGGCTAAGACCTATCTCTCTTCGAGACGCCAACGAGTATGTCCGGAAGCATCACCGGCATCACAAGCCGGTTGCCGGTCACAAGTTTTCCATCGGCTGTGAAGCAGACGGTGAGCTGGTCGGTGTAATCATCGCCGGGCGTCCCGTCAGCCGGTATCTGGATGACGGCTTCACATTGGAGGTTACAAGGCTATGCACCAACGGGGCGAAGAACGCTTGCAGCTTTCTCTACGGCGCGGCGGCAAGAGCTGCTGCGGCTATGGGCTATAAGCGCATCATCACCTACACACTGGAAAGTGAAAATGGCGCAAGCCTTCGGGCTTCCGGCTGGATCTGTCAAGGCAAAGCGGGTGGACTTCGCTGGACGGGCAAGCGTCAGCCGAAGGAGGATCAATATCCCGCACAAATGAAGCTGCGCTATGAAAAGCAGCTTAGAAAGGAGGAAACAGTCAATGGCATTTGTTCCGGTCCCGAAGGATCTTAACCGCGTCAAAACGAAGGTCATGTTCAACCTGACCAAGCGGCAGCTCATTTGTTTTTCCATCGCTGCGGCAGTCGGCGTCCCGATCTTCTTTCTGGCGAAGGCGCATCTCGACTTATCTACGGCGGCAATGCTGATGGTGGTCATCATGCTCCCGTTCATCTTCTTCGCGCTTTATGAGAAGGACGGTCAGCCCGCCGAGAAGTATCTGTACCACATCGTACAGTCCATGTTTATCCGGGACAAGGTGCGTCCCTATCGCACAAACAATCTCTACGCTGAAATTCAGCAGAAAATCAAAGAACAGGAGGAATTGCAGCTTGAACAGCAGCACAGCAAAGGCAAAGCCTAAGATGACGGTCAAAAACGGCGTCGTTTACGGCGATGCCCTTTCCGCTCAGGAAAAGAAGCGGATCGTCATGCAGAAGAAAAAGGACAGGAAGGCAAAGAAAGTCCGCAAGTCCGCCCAGCAGACCATTCCCTATGTGGAGATGTGCCGTGACGGTATCTGCAAGGTGAACAGCCGCCTCTACACGAAGTCCATCGCCTTTGAGGACATCAACTACCAGCTTGCGCAGAACGAGGACAAAACTGCCATCTTTGAGAACTGGTGCGACTTTCTGAACTACTTCGACAGCTCGATTTTCGTCCAGCTCTCCTTCATCAATCAGAAGGCAAGCCTCAATGAGTTCCGCAAGCGCATCAACATTCCGGCACAGGAGGACGCCTTCAACGACATCCGCTCCGAGTATTCCGGTATGCTGCAAAGCCAGCTCACCAAGGGCAACAACGGACTGGTCAAGAAGAAGTACATCACCTTCGGCATTGAGGCGGACTCCCTCCGCACGGCAAAGCCGAAGCTCGAACGCATTGAAACCGACATCCTCAACAACTTCAAAACTCTCGGCGTGAGAACCGAGCCGCTGTCCGGCTACGAACGGCTGAAAGTGCTTCATGATGTGTTCAATATGGACAGCAATGAGCCGTTCCGCTTTTCCTTCGATATGGTTGCTCGGACAGGACTTTCCAGCAAGGACTTCATCGCTCCCACTTCCTTTGACTTCCGTGAAGGCAAGTGCTTCAAGATGGGCAGAACCATCGGCGCGGTGAGCTTCCTGCAAATCCTCGCGCCGGAACTCAATGACCGTATGCTTGCCGACTTCCTTGAGATGGACAGCAACATCACGGTCAATTTTCATATCCGGACGATTGACCAGGCGAAGGCGATCAAGAGCATCAAGTCGAAGATCACCGACCTCGACAAGATGAAGATTGAAGAGCAGAAAAAGGCAGTCCGCTCCGGCTACGATATGGACATCATTCCGTCCGATCTCGCTACCTTCGGCGGTGAGGCAAAGCGTCTGTTGCAGGATCTCCAGACCCGCAATGAGAGACTGTTTCTTGTGACTATCCTCATCATGAATACGGCAACCAATCGCCAGAAGCTCGAAAATGCGGTGTTCCAGACCGCCGCCATCGCCCAGAAGTACAACTGTGCGCTCAAGCGTCTTGACTTCCAGCAGGAGGAAGGGCTGATGTCCTCTCTGCCTATCGGCGTCAATCAGGTGGAGATTGAGCGCGGGCTGACTACTTCCAGCACGGCGGTTTTCGTGCCGTTCACCACGCAGGAGCTTTTTCAGGGCGGCGAAGCTCTCTACTACGGGCTGAATGCGCTGTCCAACAACATGATCATGGTGGACCGCAAGCAGCTCAAGAACCCCAACGGGCTGATCTTGGGTACACCCGGTTCCGGTAAGTCCTTCTCCGCCAAGCGCGAAATGACGAACGCCTTCCTCATCACGGAGGATGACATCATCGTCTGCGACCCCGAAGCCGAGTATTTTCCCCTTGTGCAGAAGCTCGGTGGTCAGGTCATCCGCATCTCACCGGTCAGCACGGATTACATCAATCCGTTGGACATCAACACGAACTACTCCGAAGAGGAAAACCCGCTGACGCTGAAATCCGACTTCATCCTCTCCATGTGTGAGCTGATTGTCGGCGGCAAGGACGGCTTGCAGCCGGTTGAGAAGACCATCATTGACCGCAGTGTCCGCATGGTCTATCAGGAGTTTCTTGCAGACCCCAAACCGGAGAAAATGCCGATCCTCGAAGACCTCTACAACATTCTGAGAAATCAGAAGGAGCCGGAGGCACAGCGCATCGCAACCGCCCTCGAAATCTATGTTCACGGCTCTCTGAACGTCTTCAATCACAGAACAAATGTGGATGTCAACAACCGCTTCGTCTGCTATGACATCCGCGAACTCGGCAAACAGCTTAAAAAGCTCGGTATGCTGATTGTGCAGGATCAGGTGTGGAACAGAGTCACCATCAACCGCGCCCAGCACAAGGCAACGCGCTACTACATGGACGAGTTCCACCTTTTGCTGAAAGAGGAACAGACCGCCGCGTACAGCGTGGAAATCTGGAAACGTTTCAGAAAATGGGGCGGCATCCCGACCGGAATCACGCAGAACGTCAAGGATCTTCTTGCCTCCCGCGAGGTGGAGAACATTTTTGAAAACTCGGATTTTGTCTACCTTCTGAATCAGGCGTCCGGCGACCGGCAGATTCTCTCGAAGGCGCTGAACATCTCGCCCAGCCAGCAGAACTACATCACCAATTCCAATGCCGGTGAGGGGCTGATCTTCTACGGCTCGACCATCGTTCCCTTCAAGGACGATTTCCCGAAGGACACCCAGCTCTACCGCATCATGACCACCCGCTTAGAAGAAACCGTACAGAACTGATAGGAGGATTTTTGAATATGACCAACAAGATGATTACCATTCCCTATGCGGACGCTATCGAATACGGAGAGAACACCTCCGCGCTGTTTAAGGCTCTGTGGGAGCTGACCGATCTGATCCGACTGGAAAGCGACCTCAAGAAGCATCACCGCGCCTACCTCCATGTGAGGGAGGACATCGACGAAAAGGTCAAGGAAGCGCGTCAGATTATGACCAAAGTAGCCGTGGATATGATCGGTTTCTACTTCAAGGTTGATGTTCCCAAGTGCAGCAACAGCGACGAGAATACCCCGTTCGCTGACGCGGCGGATGATGAAGCCGTATCTATCCCCAAGGACAAGTATGAGCTGATGATCGACGATCTGCTCACGATGTCCGAAATCATTCAGTGCGTCGCAGATATGCGCACGCAGGATATGAAGGCAATCCGCGAGTTTGGCAAGTTCGTCCCTGCTTTTGCTGCCTTTGAGAAGAACCGCCTGAGCCTCTATCGTGAGGCGGCGAAGGAAGCCGAGGAAATCTTCGACCGTTGGGCGGACGAGATTGACGATCTCGACGAGGACTTCACGGAAGATGAGGATTACGAGCCGGACGAGTATTACTCCGACTGATGCCCATTGAAATGTTGTCGGGTTTTACAGCCAACATTTCAATGGAAACACAAATCCAACAGAACAGGAGGTACACCACCATACAACTTGACATCATTCATACCGGTGATTGCCTTGAAATCCTGAAAACTCTGCCCGATGACAGCGTTCATTGCTGTGTGACGTCCCCTCCATATTACGCGCTCCGCGATTACGGCATGGAGGCTCAGATCGGCAGAGAGACAACGCCGAAGGAATATATCTCGCGCCTGACGGAAGTGTTTACCGAAGTCAGGCGCGTTTTGCGTCCGGATGGAACGCTCTGGCTGAACATCTCGGACACCTACGCCGGGAAAGGCAATCAGGGCGAATTTATTGACCCGAAGAACCCCAACGGCAGAAACGGTCAGGCTGTGGCTCTCAACAACAAGGTTGAGGGCTGCAAGCCGAAAGACATGATCGGCATTCCGTGGATGCTGGCTTTTGCTCTCCGCGATACCGGATGGTATCTGCGCAACGACATCATCTGGATGAAGGACAACCCCATGCCGGAGAGCGTCAAAGACCGCTGCGCCCGCTGCTACGAGCATATTTTCCTGTTCTCCAAGTCGAAGAAGTATTTCTTTGACTACAAGGCGATCTCAGAGCCGATTGCCCCCGCAACGGCAGAACGCCTCAAGCGCGGCATGAAGGGCGGTAACAAATACGGAAAGCCCGTTCCCGGTCAGCCTCAGCCGCAGTCCATCAACCGCCCCCGCGAGCATGGTGAGATCAAGGACAGTGACATCAATCCGCTCCGCAACAAGCGCGATGTCTGGAAGATCAACACCGTCCCCTTCAAGGGCGGTCACTATGCCGCCTACCCTCCGAAGCTGGTTGAAACCTGTCTTCTCGCCGGTTGTCCCGAAGGCGGCATTGTACTTGACCCCTTTATGGGAAGCGGCACAACCGGTATGGTTGCCTCACAGATGGGGCGTCATTTCGTGGGCATCGAGCTGAACCCTGAATACACCGAGCTTGCCTACAAGCGGATTGGAGGTGAAATCTAATGTCCAAAGAACCGGAACTCAAAGCCCGCGACAAGGTAGTCGTGCGGATGACGCGGGAGGGCGCGGTTGAAGAAAACCTGACGGCTGGCACCGAGCAGCGCGTGTCAAAGCGGCTGGAAGATGCAGAGCTGGTCAAGCCCGCTGAGACAGCCGAGCCTTCCGAAGCTCTTTCTGCGGAGGAACAGGAAAAGGTGCAGATGCGCCGTCAGCAGCGTCAGTTTCAGGCGGAACACACCGAGGATAACGACACTAAGCCGCCCTCGGAAACGTCCGTCACAGAAGAGAAAAGGGCAGAAAATCCACCCCAGAATGCACCCGAACCGCTGCCCGTGTCAGAGACTCCGTTCAAGCCTCCTGCTTTGGAGCAGCACGGCGTTTCTTCTCATACCGGCACGGTGATTGCCGAAACGGTTATCACGCACAAGCTGCGCAAGACCTCTGCGGTTGAAGCAGTGGATGCAGATGCCGTTCTCACTCAAGCGGCGGAAACCGCCTCTGCAAAGCCGGTCTCGGACGATGCCGTCCCGCCCACGAAGCGGATGCAGAATCTCGAAAGGAAGTCCGAGAAGGCACATGAGCGACTGGACGCTGCCCGTGAGAAGCTGCCCACGCACAAGGTTCTCAAGAAAGAGCGTGTCTTTGATGAAGAGACCGGCAAGGGCAAAACCCGCCTTCATTTTGAGGATGAGCTGAAAAAACCAAAGGGCAAAGGCAAGCTGCAATTTGAAGCGGACAAAACCGTCCGCAAGGTCGGTGACACCCTCGCTTCCGGCATTCACGGCAAAATCCATGAGGT
>ERZ1027266.1262-NODE-1262-length-13574-cov-6.255714_pt1 | contig 13574 bp, 9 predicted proteins | sample MGYA00519257_ERZ1027266 | MGnify/ENA primary metagenome ERZ1027266 (study PRJEB26926, sample SAMN06164683) | human gut metagenome | biome: ENVO:00009003; feature: ENVO:2100002; material: ENVO:00002003 | host: Homo sapiens | place: USA | collected 2012 ... | reverse complement strand
GTATTGAATATAATAATAAGAAAATTTCATATCTAGAGGAACTTTTGCAGCAATCGGAGTGTCAAAGAGATAATTTTAAAAAGCAACTTGTGCAATCTCAAAAGGAATTATTAGAACTATCAAACCGAAAGATTCTTACTTCTCAAAATGAAAAAAGTTTGCTTGAAATAGCTTTTCGAAAATCCGAAGTCTATCGGTTATTTCATGAAACAAGTAATAATACTGATACGGAAATTCAGAATAAGGATTGGAAGGAGTTGAGAAAAGAGATTGATACAACCTATTCAAATTTCACCGCTCAATTATATGCTTTATACCCGCAAATCTCAGAGTTAGAACTCCATATTTGTTATTTGATAAAAATATCCATGCCCGTGAAAGACATTGCAAGGTTAGTTGGACGCTCAACTCCTGCAATAACAGCATCCCGGATTCGTCTCTATAAAAAGATTCATGGAACAGAAGGTACCGCAGAAATGATGGATAAATTTATCGCTGATTTATAATAACTTAATCGCTGTAAACAAAAAGTAAATAAGAAGTAAATCTTATTTTGCTTATAGATTTCTCATAAAAGCGATCTTTATTTCAAAAAAGATATGCGATTATACTCCATTATAATTCCTGCTTATAACAGGCCGGATGAGCTTGATGATCTGTTATCAAGCCTTTGCAAGCAAACCTATGTCCATTTTGAGGTTATCGTGGTGGAGGATGGTTCGGAGATACCAGCGAAAGAGATTGTTGGGCGATACCAAGGGCGATTGGATCTTCATTATTATGTGATCTCGAACTCCGGCCCGGGTATGGCGCGTAATCATGGCGCTAGGCAAGTGCGTGGCGAGTATCTGCTCATACTGGATTCTGACGTGGTACTACCCTCCACGTGGCTTGAGCATATACACGACTCGTTGAATCATTATCCGGTGGATGCGTTCGGTGGTCCGGATAAGGCGCATGCCTCGTTTTCCCCGATCCAGAAGGCGATCAATTACGCCATGACCTCATTCCTGACGACCGGTGGTATCCGCGGCGGGAAGAAAAAGTTGGATAAATTTTATCCCCGTAGTTTTAATATGGGAATAAGGCGGGATGTATATGAGCGTCTGGGCGGTTTTTCCGGCATGCGATATGGTGAGGACATTGATTTTAGCATACGGATCATGGAGGCTGGTTATCGGACCCGGCTATTTCCTTCGGCATGGGTTTATCATAAAAGGCGGACGGATCTCATGCAGTTCTTCCGTCAGGTGCGTCATTCGGGGGAGGCCCGGATTGCGTTGAACCGGAAACATCCCGGCTCATTGAAATTGGTACATTGCTTACCGGCATTATTCACGTTTTCAGTCTGTCTATTGGTTATCAGTTCATTCTTTTGCCGCTTGTTTCTGGTGCCTCTTATTATTTATGCCCTTTTATTGTTTGTAGACGCAATGTTCCGCAATAAATGTGATTTACGTGTAGGATCGCTATCCGTAATAGCCTCTTTTACGCAATTGTTTGGATATGGTACTGGGTTCCTTAGAAGTATTATTTGAATGTTTATCTATTTATATTTTAGAACAACTTATATGAAAACAACAAGACTTTTTTCTTTCTTAATTTTAATTAGTTTAGTATCAAACGCAAATGCTCAACTCCGGGTTCTTTCAAATGGACGAGTACAAGCAGGCCTTTTAAAAGACAATAATGAGGACTTAGGAAATGTAACCTCTATGCAGATATATGGTCGGATAGGGGATGCACGCGCAGGTTCGAAATTAACATTTGGTGATTTTGGACAATATGCGAATCAAGGTTGGAATGTGTTTGCTGGAGAATATGGAACCACGGATACGGATCAACTTTGGTTGCATGGGAAATTGGGTATTTATATGACTACAAATGGTTATGCTAACAATGTCGTGGCGTATTACAATCCGGCTAGTAATACTAATTTCGTGTTCAATACGAATCTTCGTGTGAATGGAGTGAATATAACTTCAGACGCTCGCTTGAAGGAAAATGTAGAGTCGCTGCAAAATCCATTAGCTCTTTTAGAGCAAGTGAATGGGGTCTCTTATTCATACAACCTCTCTACACTTGAGGAGAATAGGGAGCAGGATGAGTCTAAGTTCTCTGCCACATTGGATAATGGGATATCGGGAAGTTCCTCCGATTCAGAGGAGATTATGGATGCCGCTACTATCGCAAAGATAAATAGAGACAAACAAATCCAAGCAGAGATAGATCGAAGAGAGGCAGCGGAGGCTAGTCGTAAACGAATTGGTTTTCTGGCTCAAGACATACAAAAGGTATTACCCGAACTTGTACAAACGGATGAAAACGGGATGATGTCTATAGATTATATAGGTTTTATTCCGCTTATCGTAGAAAGTATCAAGGAGATGCAACAAACGATCCAACAACAGAATGAGGTGATTGATAATTTGCAAGCTCTACTATCGCCGGAGGTACAATCTCAATTACGTTCGAACACGACTTCCACAAGTAATATAAGTGCTGTGGATGGCGCAAAATTATATAATAGGGAAGGTGCTTCTGTCTCTTATACCTTACCGGCGACGTTTGTGTCTGCTAGTCTACAGATATTTGATGTCACAGGTAAACCCGTGAAAGTTATTAAGTTGGATAATGGAAGTAGTAATGTGGTAGAAGTAAGCCGTTCGGAACTTGGTTATGGAACGTTTATTTATACGTTGTTTGTGGATGGGAAGAAAGCGGATACTTTGAAGAAGTATGTAAGTCTGTAATCTCAAGGAATTAAAAATAGAAATAACAGAATCATAAATTCTTTGATATGAAAGAGAGAATCGTCTTTTTTACATGTATCGTATTGACTTGCTTATTTTCCCCGTTATCATCACAAGAGGTTGACACGAGAAGCTGTGTGAGTACTTATACAAATCAGACAGTATCATCAAGTGTATCAGTTTTGGGCTGTAATACGTTGGCTGTCCAAAATGTAACCGTGGCAAGTAATGGTAATTTATCTCTTTCCGCTCCGGCGCAAATTACGATTAATGGGCCTTTTGAGGTAAAGTCTGGCGGAATTTTGAATATTAGGCAATCCCAACAAATGATATTTACTTATACTTATGATGCGTCAGGAAATAGAACAACACGGCAATTTAGTGCGATGGCTTCATCTTTGGAGGCCGTTCCCGTAGACCAAGAGGAGGATTGATCAAAATATAATTTAAGTATACTTATAGATGAAATTAATATATTTATATACGATAGGGATATTTATCATGTTTATGTCCCCATCTTCTTATTTATGTGCCCAAGGAGTTGCTGAGAATAATCAATTTTTCGATTGGAAGGAAAGTGATTACAAGGCTTATGAGGATTCTTTATTGAAGGCTTTATATCCTCCGGTTATAGCGAAAACTGCAGAAAATCCGGAAAGGTTTTCACAGCAACCTCAGGCTTTTGTTCCTAAAGCCATATCTGATAATACTTACGTTCCGACTACAGTTACAATAGATAAATCGAAAGCTGTAGGAGAGATACCGATACAAACAGGTGTTTCCCCGACTGGAGCTAAAACCTATACAGTTCCCATACAGGTTTATCCGGGTATAAATGGATTTGAACCCCAATTATCATTGGCTTATAATAGCCAGCAAGGAAATGGCATCGTTGGTATTGGATGGGGTATTGGCGGTGTGCAATCGATCATGCGTACGAGTAGGAATATTTATTATGATGGTAAGCCCCAAGGAGCTTTACGTACGAAAGCGGATGCGTTCGTGTTAGACGGGATGCGTCTTATAAAGATCTCAGAGAATGCGACAACTATTAATTATGAGTCCGAGCAAGGCAATATAAAAGTAAAAGCTTTTTTGTCCGGCGATGTCGTGAAATATTTTGAGGTATTTTATCCTAATGGAACCAAGGGCATATTTGGATATGCCTCAAATACAAGCAATAAGATCTTTTATCCGATAGTTTCTTTGTCTGACTTGCGAAATAATCAGATCCTATATACTTATGTCGAGCAAGAAAACCATTACAGATTGACAAAAGTTGCTTATAATGGTGCCTCTGTGGAATTTCAGTATCAAGCCTCACGACCGGACCCCTTGGTCTCTTTTATAGGGGGGCTTAAGACAGGGGAAAGCTACTTGCTGGCTAAAATCATCAGTAAATTAGGCTCTACTGCGCTTTGTACGTATAGCTTGAGCTATAAAAACCAGAACAATAGCTCAGTTTTAAGCCAGATAGATTATTCCGCCTCCGGGCAATCTCTGAACCCTATAAAGCTTTACTATGGAGAAGGCATAACAGATGGGTCTTATGATAATGGTTCTGTCACACAGCTATATAATTGGTATGAATCAACGGATCCTGCTCGTATCAAGGTAGTGAAAGGAAGGTATGATTATGCGTCGGGGGCAGATGGTTTGATCTCTTTGCCTAATGAGAATCCCTATTGGGAGCATTACAGACATTCGACGGCTTTTCAGCATTCCCAGAATAGATATGACAATAAATTCACCGGAGAAGAGAAAATCTATCTTTATGCCGGATTGAATAGCGAGTACGCTTCCCCCATGCCCAATCTTACGACCGGAGCTAATTTTATCGATATCTTTTGTGCGGATTTGGAGGGAAAGCAAGAAGAGCATATCATAAAAGTAAACAATGGCGTTTCCGGTGATAATGATCAAGTGACTTTCCGTGTATATAGGGCCAGTTTGACTGTGGGATTGGTATCTAAATATACACGGACTTTTAATTTCCCGACCGTATTGACCGATGCGGATGGGGCAAAGAGCATACATCCTAAGTTTTATTATACAGGGGATTTCAATGGGGATGGAAAACAGGAAGTACTAGCGGTCTCTTGCCATCATCCTTTTGGAGAGACCAGTAAGACCTCTAAATGCTATATATTTGATTTGGAAAGTGGTAAGGTCTTATATCAGAGTTACTTGTTTCCCTATAACGTTAATTTTGTAGGCACGGAGCAGCCTGATCCTGAGGACGCATTTCAGAAAACAGATAGACTTCTGGTATTAGATTATGATGGAGACGGGAAAAGTGACATCGCTCTTATTAATGACTCCGGGGTAAATATATATACTTTTGATGTTTCCGGTAGTACTTGGACGGGCCGAAAAGTCTCTACTTATACCGGATTAAAAAAGGTGGATCTAAAAGATCGCTCGTTGTTGCTGGGGGAGATCAACGGAGATGGGCTTATGGATTTGCTGGTATCTCCGAAAAAAAAGGATCCAGTCTATACGTGGGCCGCTTATAACTCGATGGGAGATGGACAATTTTATAAATCCACGTTTGCCGGTACTCAAAACTCGGGGATTTCTACGGATGGCTTTTTGCTACAAGATGTAAACGGGGATGGTATGACAGACTTGATCCGGTATCATAGCTCCGGTTTCTTCACTTACCTCGCTAAGAAAAATAACGTGGGTTCGGTTGAATGTGCCCAAGATTATACATCGAAATCAATCTTGATCCCGACTAATATAAACAGTCATAATTATTTTAGTCAATTGGTCAGCTTGAAGAATGGAGTGGTTACAAAATATTCATTCAAGAGGAATGACAATAAAGGCGTTTTGGCCACGGGTATGGCGAATAGTTTGGGAGTGGTCGAAAAGAACACATACCTGTTGATGAATGAGGAGGCCATATCTTCCGGTACTTATGCTAAGGGTGTGAACGCTGTTTTCCCGTATGTGGACATTCAAGAGTCTATTCCTGTCATAGCCTTTTCCAGTACTTATATGAAAGGTAACCGGGTTGATAATTTCACTTTCACGTACCGAGGTGGTGTTATTCACCGCCAAGGATTGGGGTTTAGGGGATTTGAGAGTATATTCCGTACGAATTTGAAAGGGCAGCTTACGGAGCAATATTTTGATCCTTATAAATATGGCGTATTGAAGAGTGAGGTTTCACCTGAGGCGAAATTGACCTATAATTTTGCCGTTAATGTTCAAGCCAATAAAACGGTCAAGATACGTTTAAGCAATAAGACAGAGCAGGACTTGCTTAAGGGTATTACGGCTACTACCGCTTTTGTATATGATACTTATGGAAATGCGACGCAAGAGACTATCACTTACACTGGGGGTATTACGGTAAAAAAGGCGAACACATTTTATAACAATACGGCAGAGAGTGGATATCTTATTGGTTTCTTGACCGATCAGAGCGTGACTACTACTCGTAATAGCAGTACTTATACCGAGCGAATGAATATTCCTTCGCATACGAACGGCTATGCGAATAGCAAGGTGTTCTATAAGAATGGAAATAAAGCGAAAACTTACGAGTATGTTTATGATACTCCGGGTAATATCACAAAAGAGACGCTATTCTTGTATGGTTCGGATAAAGGGCTGAAGACCGAATATGCTTATGATACGAACGGTCGATTGAAAAAGGTGACAAACCCATTAGGACTTGCAAATGAGTTTTCTTATAATACGGAGGGGCGTATGTCTTCTGAGAAGGACCACCGGGGAAAGTCTACGGCGCATACGTATGATCCATTTGGTCGGGAGACAAGTGTCACGTTCCCTGATAATACTACCGCTACTGTATCTTACGGATGGTCGGAGGAAGGGACAAACGCTTTGTATGCCATAACCCGTTCTGTGACGGGTAAACCTACTACTAAAAGTGTATATGATGCGTTGAATAGAGAGGTAAGAACGGCCGAGACTCGTTTTAATGGCAGTTTTCTAAAAACGGATAAAATTTATGATAGTTATGGAAGGGTGCAAAAAGTCTCTCGTCCGTTTGCCGGTAGTTCGGCTACGGCTTGGAATATCTATAGTTATGATACGTATGATCGCTTAACCGCTATATCGGAACCTTCCGGAAGAAAAACGACTCATGGTTATAGCGGCAATAGTATAACAACGGTGGAGGATGGAATCTCTGTCAAGCGGACGTATGATGCGTTGGGCAATCTTATATCTGTGGTAGACCCAGCAGGAACGATTACCTATAATCTGCGTCCGGATGGACAACCTTCTTCTATCGTCGCACCGGGTAACGTGACTACTTCATTTGGTTATGATGGTTTCGGCCGTCGGACTAGCTTGGGCGATCCTAGCTCTGGTACGACAACTTATGCTTATGACGCATCCGGCAACCTATTGAAAGAGACGAACGCAAATAATAAGGTTATCAATTACACGTATGATACGTATAATCGCCTTAAAACGGCGACTTTACCAGAGTTTACGACTACATATACTTATAATGGCTACGATGAGTTGACGAAGGTCTCTTCTTCTGTCGGAACTTCCATTGATTATGTATATGATGCGTTGGGTCGTCTGTCGAGCCAGACAGAGACGGCGGTAGACAATAAATATTTACGAAAGGATTATACCTATAACGGAGGAAATGTAAGCTCTATTAAGTATACGTCTCAATCCGGAGTTTTGACAACCGAGAATTATAATTATGCGAATGGTCATTTAGTTGAGACCAAGCTGAATAACCAAACATCCATATTTAAGCTCACGAAAGAGAATGACATGGGGTTACCTACCGAGGTACGCTCCGGTGCCTTATCTCGTACCTATGGATATGACAGTTATGGATTCCCTACTTCCAGGAAGATACAGAAAACAGGGGTGACCACATTCCTCCAGAATATGGAGTATGTTTTTGATCCTGTTAAACGGAACTTGACTTACCGGAAAGACATTAATGTATCCCAAGAAGAGAAATTCTCTTATGATAATCTTAATCGTCTGACTTCCTACAAAGGGCTTATGGCAACTTATGATGCGAAAGGAAATATCTTAACCAAAGGGGATGTCAGTGGTACATTCGCATATAATACAAGTGGCAAGCCTTACGCCATATCTTCCTCTAGCGTGGCAAATGGTATTATGTCTTCCGCCACACAGGTTATTAGCTATACCTCTTTCAAGCGTCCGAACGCTATTACGCAAGATGGTAACGTGGCCTCGTTTACCTATAACGGCAATCAGCAGCGTGTGAAGATGCAGGTGGCTAAAGGGGGTAGCCGTTTGTTGACCCGCTATTATTTGGGGGATTGCTATGAGATCGATGAGACTCCCTCGGGTAATAAGGAGAAGTTGTATTTGGCGGGAGAGAATTACTACGACGCTTCGGCGGTATTGGTGAAGGATCATACGAATAGCTGGAAACTTTATTATATAGGTCGTGATTATCTGGGAAGTATCACGGATATCATCACGGAGGCAGGGACGAAATACGCGAGTTATAATTTTGACGCATGGGGTCGCCAACGTAACTCATCCAGTCACGTTTACATCCCTTCGGGGCAGGAGGTAGAATTGTTCCTTGGTCGTGGCTACAGTGGCCATGAGCATCTTAAGGAGTTTGGCTTGGTAAATATGAACGCTCGCCTGTATGACCCGGCTCTGGGTCGTTTCCTCGCTCCTGATCCGTTTGTCCAGATGCCGGACTTGTCCCAGAACTTCAATCGTTACAGCTATGCCATGAACAACCCGTTGAGGTATGTGGACGAGGATGGAGAGTTTATCCATATTATAATAGGTGCGGTTATCGGAGGAACAGCAAATTTGATCTATAAGGCTGTATCGGGTCAACTTCATAGTTTCAAAGATGGATTTGCCGCATTTGGTATTGGAGCCGCCGCCGGAGGTTTAGGTGCTGCTACGGGGGGATTGGCCTTTGCCGCCGCCGGAGGTGCCGCCGGGGGAATCGGAGGCTTTCTGGCTGGAGCCGCCGCAGGTTCGGCGAGTACAGCGGTGATGATGCCGGTCCAAAGTGCGGGTAACTCGTTGTATTTCGGGGATCAGTTTATGAGCTTGAAGGATTATGGTTTGGGTATTCTGGGTGGAGCCTTGACAGGTGGAATCGGAAACGGTACGGTTGCTGCCTTGAAAGGTAATAACTTCTGGACAGGTAAGGACGTTAAATTCGGACGGACAATCTTCTCGTTCAAGAACACGGCAACAAGACCGGCACCGGAGATGAGGTTGATGGAGGCTCCAGGAAGTGGGCTAAATGTGACGCAACCGGATATTAGTAATACCCCTAAATTAAATCCGGTAGAGACATCATCTCAGGTCGCTTCTTCTAGTCAATCTTCGGGTACGACTCGTTTTGTGACAACTCCAGATGGGGTAACTCATGATTTACAACCGACTATTGATAGAATACGGTCTGGAAAGTTGTTTACGTTTCGTCATGATGGGGCGATCTATTATAATAATGAAGGAAAGTTGCCAAATTTATCAAATGGTGTTTATAAAGAGTATGTTCATCCTACGCCTGGTTTGACAAGAGGAGCAGGGCCTATGAGAGTTATCACAGGAGGAAGTAAGATGTGGTTTACTCCAGATCATTATGGAACAATGATTCAAATCAAATTTTGAAAAAAGTTCGTTATAAGTATGTGAATATATAATATTATTCTTTCATTTGAATTCTAGAACTACTATTAGATGGAGAATATATTTTTTGTAAAGTATCCTAGAATGTATCTAGTGGAGGATACATTTATTGGATATGTATATAAAGTACGAGACAAAATGGATTTATTCCTTAACTTATCAAAAGCTCTAGTGTTTCCTAATTATTTTGGAGAAAATTGGGATGCTCTTTGTGAAGTTTATAGGGATTTTGACTGGATATCTAATAATGATATTGTAATAATACATGAAGATTTATCATTGTTAGATGAGTATGACTTAAGAATGTATTTGAAAATAATTAAAATAACTCTTTCATTTTGGGCTGGTTTTAATGATCATTCTGTATGTTTTATTTTTTCAGAGAAAGATAAAAAACGAATAATGGATGTCGTTGATTTAATGAAATAAATTTTGTGTTAACTTAATTTATCGAATGTGCTTTATATGTTTGAAGTATTTTTAAAAGAATAAATGCTATGAAGAAACAGATAGAAGACTGGCTTTTGGAATTAAGCCATAATGAAGTGATACCAGAAAATATAGTAGCACTGAATTTTGGTATTTTTGAGTCTGAAAATGGATATTGTGTTTATTTGATAGGCTCTGAAAGTTATGATGTGGACGATGATGATTGGGCTTGTGATGTTGATTATGAGCCGGTCGATAAGTATCTAAATATTGAAGGTGTTGATGTGGATCCGGATAAGTTCTTAAATGAGGTAATTACGATCTTATTGGACATTATTTCATTGGAGAAGGTTAGTGCTTGGTTATTACATACTAAGTATATAACTGTAGGATTTGATGATGGAGTGTTGGAGAAAATTAGATAGATGTGATTTATGGTTAATTTTATAAAGCAAGGTGATATATTCAATCTGAATGGAGTTCGCAGTTACGCTCATGGTTGTAATTGCGCCGGAGCGATGGGAAAAGGCATAGCGTTGCAATTTCGGGAGCGCTACCTCAAAATGTATGCAGAGTTATTCTCTTGATTTTAAGCGGTAATAAGAAGGGGTTTATTTAAAAATAGGCTGTTTCGTGATGGAAAATGAGACAGCCTATTTTTTGTTTGAGTTTTTGTATATGTACTGATATCGAGTTCATCTCATGAGTATGAAGAATTATGGCTTGGGTATTCTGGGTAGTCCTGTCTAGGGTTGGTACTTTAGGTGTGGCTTTTGATTATGGATGATCATATCCTTAAAGGTATAAAGCATACTTCTAGTATGAAAACAGGCTAAATAGAGGGAGAGATAATCTACTTTATCGTTTTAAGTATAGGAATCATAGATTTTGTATACATTTGTAGACGTATCTAAAACTCACATCTATCTCATAAAAGTGAAAGAATATGGAAGTTGTATTAAAACTAAACGCACGTTTGCAACCGATGCATAGACATGAATTAGAGGATGCGATTCAAGGTGTACTTGAGAAGGAGCAAATGGGAGAAGTAACAGGGGGTGGTACGGTTCAAAATCCAGACGGCGAGATTGTAAGTTGTGATATAGATATCCATCTAGCTGGTGATAAGTGGGATCATGTAAGTTTTTTGGTAAATTTACTAAATCGCTTGGGTATCCCCAATGGTTCTGCCTTGCTAGGGATAGATCGTAAATTTAGAGTGGAAGTTGGGACTTTGGAGGGATTGGCTTATTATCTTAATAATACAGATTTACCCGATGTAGTCTACGAAACCTGTGACATTAATCATGTGGTTGAACAAATGGAGTTGGCAATGAAGGGAATCGGCGGTTTATATAGCTATTGGGAGAGCGATGCATACACGGCCTTGTATTTTTATGGAAATTCTTATTCCGAAATGAAACAGAAAATAGAGCCTTTTGTCGCAACATATCCCTTGTGCCAAGAAAGTCGTATTGAGCAAATTGCTTGAATAATAAAACCTCTGTTAAAATAGAAGGTTAGATATCCCTGTATTTAGGAGATCAGTTGATGAGCTTGGAGGATTGTGTTCAAGGTATTTTCGGTGTTGCTCTTCGGGTGGTATCGGGAATGATATGGTAGCGGTTTTGAAAGATAATTAAAAGGAATAGGTTGTCTCATAGTGAAAATGAGACAGCCTATTTTTTGTTTGAACTTTTGTATATTGATATGTTGGTTTCATACAGCAAAAGGTAAGGGCTTGTTCAATGGTTTGGATAGAATGGTTTGTGATAAATAATTTTTTGTGGCTAAGCACGTTTTATTATTAAATCTAGGTACTTAGAAAGAATGAGGAGTTTAGAAAGTGGATGTTGAACTTATAAATGAAAAATGAAAATGATTAAATGTTTGTCTGTCTTATTTGTCTCTTTTCTGTTTCTAATGACAGGATGTGCGCCCAAAGTCATTACAAATATCTCTAAAAGTTACCCGGCAAGCGTAACTGCGGATAAGGTTCGTTTGTATGAGCTGGGGGAGGCTGTTCCTGCCTCGGCAGAGAGGATCGGCAATGTTTCTGTAGTGGATAACGGAGTGTCTACTAAATGTAATTATGATCAGGTTGTTTGGTTGGCGAAACAAGAAACGGCAAAAGCGGGAGGTAACGCATTGGCGTTGACAGACCATCGGAAACCTTCATTATTGGGTAGTAGTTGCCATCAGATAGCCGGTAGTATGCTTTTAGTGTCGGACACGGCGGCGTTTCGGGCCGCTCCTCTATCGAAAGCTTTGGATTTGGAGGAAGAGGCTGTCGTGGAGAAGTCTTCATTTGAGCATAACACGATTTATGCGAATATAGGTTACGCTTTTGTGACCAGTAAATTTTATTTGCCACCGGGTGGGTCTGGCCATCCTAAAAACGGATTGGATTGGCAAGTTGGGTATGATTGGATATCAAGGAGCGGTTTCGGTGCTGGCTTATTGTATTCGGGATATAAATCGTCTTATACTTATTCGGGAATAGATATTAACGTGGGGCTTACTTATGTCGCTCCTCAATTTGTGATGAAACAAATCATAAACCGATGGATCGTGGAAGAGAAAATAGGTATAGGATATTTTAGTTACCGGGAATCGGCGAGGGGGATAAGCGAGTCCTTATCCGGTGTAGGATATAATTTCTCATTAGGCGCAGAATATCTTTTGTCAAAGCATGTGGGAGTGGGCTTGAATATCGGTTATGTAGGAGGTTCCTTACCCAAGCAAGAGAATGTCTCTTACGATAAAGGAGATTACTCTGGCTTATTTCGTTTGACTTTTGATGCGGGGGTACGATTCCATTTCTAGTATTGACGAAAAAATGTTATCAAGATGTTGAAAATAGGATGTTTATGGATGATGTTGTCTATCAGTGTAACTGCATTTGCTCAAGACACTTCTTCTGATTGTGATAAAGAATATTACGATAGGTATGGAAGATGGATGGAAAATCATCTAGTGACATGGTGGGGTGTCCCACCAGTTTTGATGAGATCGTCCGGTAAATATGCGGATTTGATTTGTGAGAAGTTATCGGAGATTAATTATGAGGATACCCATTTTTTTATAACATTTTTGATAGATGAGAATGGGATACCTTATTGTAGCTCGTCTTCTTGGGAGAAAGGTATGGATGGAGAGGATAGGAATACTATACAGGAATTGTCAAAATCATTTAGGTTCATCTCAGCAAAAAATGGAGATTTGGCCGCTAAAAGTTTCTATAATTTTGTTCTTAAAAGAAGCAAGGACAGTGGACAATGGCATTATTCGGAGTCATTGATGTTTGAGAAAGAACAAGATAAATTATTGCCGGATGGGAATATCGTAGAAAATATGAGCCTTGTGATTGCAACTGATCGAGACACTGTTTTGATGGGTGATACTGTAAGGGTAAGCTTGCGATTTAAGAATATATCGGATAAGGATAAGCTGTTTTATCCGGGAGGAGTGATTATGATATACGAAAAATCTATGCGAATGAGTTCTAGTATAATGCCTCCTAGTTTCATATTGTCGAAGGGAAAATCGGATCAGTTACAAAATATACCGTCCGGTTTAGTCTATGAGATTAACTACCCCGTAATTGTATCATCCCCATTGTTTAAGGAAGGCGAGAATAGGTTAATGTTTAGATATCATTGGGGATTGAATTTATCTAAGAAAAATGTAACTGATAATATAATATCTGTCTCTTATACACATCTGACGCTGCCGACGAAC